>Ga0307516_10002922_pt1 | contig 22378 bp, 15 predicted proteins | sample 19_EM_MG_FD_203310 | JGI IMG/M metagenome (GOLD analysis project Ga0307516, IMG submission 203310) | Populus trichocarpa ectomycorrhiza microbial communities from riparian zone in the Pacific Northwest, United States - 19_EM | ecosystem: Host-associated > Plants > Roots > Unclassified | place... | reverse complement strand
TTCCTTTTTTGTTCTTGTTTGTAAAAAATCATTATAGAATTTTATTAATTTAATATGTTATATAGCCAATTGATTATTATTATATTAATATAAATATATATTTATTATTAATAAAAAATTAATTTATTTTTAATATTTATATAATATTAAATTAATAAATATAGAATAAAAATAAAATTTATGAGACAAAAATATTTTGTAAAGGAAATTATAAAGTTATTATAATTATGAGATTTTTATTGCATCAAAGTATTGTTCCTAAAATGTTCTTGGTTAATACTCTCTTAAATATTAGATATTTATTAGAGTTGCAGAGACTGATACATATTATGTTCTTTTATTTATGAAAAGAAGCGGTTGTTCTCATAAGCTAAGGTATAAGAAATATTTAGAACTAATACGTAAGTGTTTGTCATAAGACATGTACACTGAACTGACCCACATGGAAATTCTATATAAAGAGATCACCTATGTCTATGAAAAGGCTCACGTAACGATTGTGTAAGTGATGCTTAGACTTAAAATCACTAAGTTATCTTTATAGAGAATGTTATGCTTTAATCATGTTACATGTTATTTTAATCGAGGTAATGAAGGGGCAGACATTGGGTATAACATGAATTATATGAAAGTACTTGAGTGATCAAGAGAGGATTCATCACCCTAGATGAATTAGAAAAAATATTATATATGTACTCAAATGGTATTGACTGAGAGATCCTTGACCAAGATGAAATGAGATTTGAAAAGAATTTCAAATATTATTCAAATGATTAATGACTATTATGTAAAGAATAAGCATGGTTTAACATGGTAGACATACTTTATACTTTAATGTTAAATCAAAATATTATTGATGAAATGATATTAATTACACTGAGAAACCAGTCACTGAAAGGTTAAGTCAAATCACTAATGAATTTTCTAATATTTTGGGGATCATGACACATTGCTAAACGATGCACCTTATCTTCCATTATAAATTAATCAATTATTGAATTGATAATAAATTAATTTATTTAATTCTATTTAATTAGAATTATAATTTATATTTGGGCCAATATATTAGAACTTGATGATCACACACAATAAGAATCATTAGTAAAAATTAAATTAAGATGATTTAATTAAGTATAATTTGATTAAAATATATTTTAGAAATTAAAGACTACAATATAATTAATATAGGGATTATATTTTTAGACCTAGAAAACTCAAGTAAGGACTTAATTGAGTTAATTTCTAAAATTATCTTAAATTAATATATGGATATTATTCAAGGGCAAATTGATATTTTATCAATTTATAGGCTTTTTCATATTTCCCTATAATTAAATAGTAAGATATGTCTCTTATTTTTTAAGAGTTGTCTATTAGACAAAAGAACTATGTAAACACAAAATTAGAGATAGCACTCTAAACATAACAATTCATCTCTTCTAAATAGAGATTTAGAAGATTTCTCACGGGTGATTTGTATGGATTATTGTTGGAGGTCAAATAATTGAAGGACTTGTAGTTTATAAAGCACAACTTTTAAAGAATTATTCAAAGTTGAAGAAGATCAGATCTTGTGACAATAAATCTTTAAACTTTAGATCTGTCTAACGAGATCTTAAGGACTTCCGAATAATTTTGTTTTATTGTTTATGTTGCGTGTATGATATTTAGGAACCCAACATGTTTTCATAAAAAAAAATTATAAATATTAAAAAATAAAATAAAATGTTTCAAAAATATATATGAATTTTTGCAATTGATTTATTTGTGGTGAATTATCCAATGACTTGGTTTGTGTTGGACATTATAACATCTGTTGTTTTAAGCTGAATCGCCAAAAATATTTCCTAGAAAAATTCTCAATCGTACATTTGTTCATGCAAAATAAGTGGTTTCAACCTCACATTTGAGTTTTTCTATTTTTAAAATGAGCTGACTCGGCCTGATTGTAGGGACTTTGAAGTTTCTTGGCAATCTATGTCTATTTGGATTTGCTATATATTAGTTTTGGTTAATCTTTTGGAGTAATATTAACTTTATACTCCAACTCTTCTTTATTTTCATTTTACCTTTAAATTATTTTGATTTTTTAATTAATTTTTGTTATAATCAATTAACAAAAAAGGATAAGTTCTCTAAAAAAAGAGACAGCATTTCATATAAAAAATGCAAAAATTGAATGTAAATATGAATGAAAAATCTTATAATAGATAAAAGTCCTTAATCAAGTATAGTAAACTCTTCTTTTTCTATTTTGAGTGTCTTTACATGTGTTTTGAAAATTTTACACTTTCCACCCTTTATTTTATTTTTTTTTATTTTCACTTTTTATTTTTTGTTAAAAATCTTTTATTTGACCTTTAGAAATTGAGTTGAATTTTTGTTTTATCAAAATAACATAAAATGACCAAATAAGCCTTGAGGAGATAATGAATGTCTAAAATTGACAAGCAAAATGTTTATTTAGCACTAAAAGATTAGAAAAAAAAAATACTAAGACATTAATTTCACTCAATCTCATTTCATTTCAGTATCAGTAAAAAAAAATCAAGCATAATTTGTCGTTTTCATTTATAAGTGAGCATGCCCTTTATTTTTAATTTCATTTTTTATTTTAGGATTTAATTAAAAAAACATTGAAACATAAATGACATGAATTCTCATAAAAAGATAAGATTTTCTTAGAAAACAAATTTGAGACTTGGCTATATGAAAAAACATAAGTTTTTCTTACCGAAAATTAAGTTATATTTTCTTTTTGGTCCCTTTAGTTTGGGGATTTTATGTTTTGATTCAAGACTTTATTTTTGTCTCATCTCAATCCTTAGTTTGAAAAAGAAGAGAGAAAGTCATTAAAAACATATGAAGGAAAGAGAGTTATTGGTTTGGCCCCATTCCAACCACAATAAAAGTTGATCTTAATGTAAACGAGTTAATTTTAACAAAAAAAAAGTTCAATTGAGGTATTTTTTTACGTTCATCTTGCCTAAAAAAATAGATCGAGGCTCAAAAGTTTTCATAATTGGGTTCATTTTGAGACTGCTTTTTTTCAAGTTTAAGACCGCAACTGGATTTTTTTTAAAAGCATCTAAAGTGTTTTTTTAGATGTTTTTAGATGAAAATTTAGTTGAAAATAGGTTTTTAGGGTCTAAAAAACTTGACCCTGATTTTTCAACCAATATTATGGTTGAAAATTAGGTTTCTAAAAGATGCGTCTTATGCTATTGTAGATGATGTTTTATCTATTTATTTTTCTTTCAAAAAAAAAAGATGGATGCAAAAAAAAAAAAAAAAAGAAGAAGAAGAAATCAATGTCTGGGTTTTTAGGCCCAAACATGTCTAGGATTTTGGGGTTCTTGATAAGCCCAAAATCCCTAACCTTTTTTTTAGTTTTTTCTTTAAAATTTTAATTCAAACTCTCCTTTTATATGTATTTTTTTAGGTTGCATTAATTTATTTCTTTAAATTTTGATTAAGAACTTCCCTTATGTTTTTTAGATTGTTAATCGTTCAATTATACAAAAAATTAAATTTCAGAAGATAAGGCTATTAAACCCAATAAGGGTTTATGATATAAGTTACGGATTTGACAGGTTAACCCAAGTCTATTTAAAATATTTTTGTCCAAGTATATTTCTTATAAGAAATGTTAGATTGATATGTTTTAATTTATTTATTTTTAAAGCAAATCGATCTTGGCTTGGTCCATCAAGTCAGCTAGGCTACAATTGAAGACCTGGATCCACCTAAAACATCATGTTAATGTTTAGAAATAATTAAAATAACGATGGTCTACAATTATTTTAGTCAAACTTGGTTTTGACTAGGTCGACTAGGTCATGGTTGGACCCTCCAAATCAACTGGGTCACATTAGTTCAACTCTTATATGATTTAATTTGAAACTCATGCTAAGTAAAGAGCTAAGTCCAGGAGCCTTCAGGTTGACCCACATGATTTAATAAGATAAAAAAAAAAAGTTTTAATTAGACAAATATCTTTTTATCCTTGTTTTACAACCTTAAAGTTTTTTTTTTAATGTTTGTGGTGATTGCTTTTGATTTTTATTAAATAAATGGCATAGAACAATAAAAAAAAAGGAGAGTTTATATTAGAAAATTATTTTGTTTCAATAAAATTTAAATTATTTCTCTTATTATATATAAAAAATATCACTAGACAAATAAATAAATAAAACTTTTATGGCTTCTTATGGAACAAGATAGGTGTCTTGATCTAAGTTGATTTCTCATATTCTTGAATTGGTATTTGGTTAAAAAAACAAAATAGCATTTTGATAGTGTTTACTGATACAAACCCGAAGGTTAAGAAACTAAAAACCTATGATTAAGATTAAATCCTAACCTAAGAAAGTTACAATCAAGTTGAATAGAACCGAACTCATTGATTACTTGAACCAAAGAACAATAGTTATTGGATGAAAACACTGATCTGTTGATTATAATAAACCAAGAACCAAATGTACGAGGGTTGAATGCTATAAAGAAAAAAATTGTTGATAAGTTATGAATAGTTTAATGAAGAACCATAAGTAAGAGAAATCCTCTCTAATATTATTTCTAAAATAAAATAACAAAGTCCAAGTCTTAATAAATAAAACTCAACCCATATAACAACTTCTAGAACTTATTGGAAGGCCTTTTCGATGTCTGATTGCTATAAAATTTTTAACCCTATATGAAATAGAGTGGTTAGATTGAACATTATGACCATTAACATAAAGTTATATAGTCAAGCTCTAGTACATGTTAAGTAGACTCATCTCTTGCTTGTATCACATTAATCAAGGCTTGATCCTCCTTTGAACTCAACTTTATGTTTGATGCCTCTTTAATCCTCTTGGCATTTGTCCTTGTAATTGGTCCAATCGGCATATGCAATGAATCATGTGGTTTTGCTTATTGGTTCTCATCATTCCCTCTCTCCTTAAAAGAATTTGATCTTAAATCGTCACCTACATCAAAAGGATAAGATTAGAAACATTAAATATAGCACTAATATTATACTCATCTGCAAGTTCGAACTTCATGTCATTAATCCATTAAAGGATTTGGAATAGATCATCCCCTCCAGGATGCAACTTAGATCGCCTAAGGGCTAAAAATCTTTCCTTACTTATATAAACCCAAACTCAATCACTAGGTTTAAAGATAAAACGCATACGACCTTTGTTAGCTTTATATGCATATTGTTTATTTTTCTTTTTTGTTTGATGTCGAACACTCTTTTAGAGTTTCTTCAACATTTCTATACATTTTCCACTAACTTATCCAAGAAAAACAACTTAATTAATGCAAAAGGTACACTTTTTAAGTTGGCATATAATTTCTCATTCCTTAAAACACCAAGCGCACAATGCAAATGATTGATATGCTCCTTTAAGCTTCATTGTATGCTAAGATATTATCAAGATAGACTATAAAGATTTTGTCTATAAATATAAATACATGCAAAACATGATTCATTAATCTTATAAATGAGTTGTATATTAATGAGACCAAATGACACACTCAACCATTAATATAACTCATATTTAGTCTTAAAAATAGTTTTTTATTCATCTCTTTCTTTCATTCTAATTTGATGATATTGATCTTTCAAATTAATTTTCACAAAGATAAATGAACCATGCAATTTATCTAACATGTCATCTGGCCTAGGAATTAGATCTCTATACTTTATCGTAATATTGTTGATAACTCGGTAATCCACACACACCCTTTAAGACACATCCCTTTTCAGCACAAGAAGCACTGGTACCACACATGGACTCATGCTTTCTCTCAAGTACTCCTTAAACATCAACTCCTCAACTTGCCGTTGAAGCTCCTTTATCTTCTATGGATTACTTGTATAGGTTAGTCGGTTAGGAATTACAACTCCAAGTACAAGATCAATTTGATGTTTTATTTCTCTTACTGGTGGTAAATCATTAAGAAATCATCGAGGAATACATCTTCATATAATTGTAACAAAGAAACAACAACGCTAGGAAAAGAATAACCAAGATCGTTAGCGGTAAAACATGTCTCTTTATATAAAAAGTATAAATATAAGCTCCTTAGTATAAAAGGTACTCTTGATATCACTCTTTTTTGCATAAAAACTCTTATGCCTATTTATTTTTCCCTCAAAACTCTCATTTCCTTTCTTTTCACATAGCCCCTCTCTCTTGTCTATCCTTTTACTACTCTTTTTTTCTTTTTCATTCCTCTCGTCCAATTTTTATTTTTCTCTCCTCTCACTATTCTTGGCCAATTGTTTTTTTTTACTTCCCTAAGTTGAATCTCTCTTTTCTCTCGTCTCGACCTTATTCTCTCCTTTTAATTTTAATTATTCTTCATACATTTGTCTTCAGGTTGACGATACAAGGGTGATGGATTTTCCCATCTTTTATAAATAAATAGTTATTCTTGAACTTATTATGAATAACCTTCCAATCAAATTTCCATAACCTACCTAATAGTATATGACCCATATGCATAGAAAAAAAATCACACAATATATCATCATTATACCTTCTAATTGGAAAAGAAATTAAAACTTGTTTATTCACATTTATTTCCTTATATTCATTAAACCAATGCAGCTTATATAGTGTACGGTGTTTTGTAGTAGGAAAATTTAACTTTTATATAGGAGTATTACTAGTTATATTAACATAAATTCATTTATTTGTAATTATTCTACATACCTTATTACTGATGTGACATCTTATATGAGAAATATTCTCTCTTCACTGCTCCAAATCATCCTTCAATGCACGCCTAACCACAAGTGACTCACCCTCAACCATATACTCTACATCATCATCACTATCATCCTCAAGTGGTGACATCTTCTCATAATTATCGTCATTTTCAATTTCAACCTCTCTATTATCACACAAAATCATCACTCTTTTATTTGGACCTTGTGATGTTATATCACTTACTCCCAAACAATAAAAACATTTAAGATAATGATTATGAGGTGGTCGAGAATTATATTTACCTTAAATATTGGTAGGGAACTATTTCTTAACCTTAGTTGTCTCAGTTTTACTACTCACATTCAGCTTAGTTTGGGCATTCTCATCATTCTTCTAATTCAGCCTCCATGATGAAAAAGAACCTAAATTTTAAACTTGTCGTGAACTACCTTTTCTTTTGAGTTATCACTCTACCTTTGTATCCATATGCACCATGTCTTCTAAGTTCATATAGTGTTGTAACTCCACACCATTCGTTATCCCATGGTTCAAACCATTCAAGAATCTAGCCATGGTAGCTTCTTTATTCTCATTTACATTCACTTAAATCATAGCTACATCTATCTCTTTATGGTGGTCCTCTACACTTTTAGAACCTCGAGTTAAGCTTTTCAGTTTCTAATACAAATCCTAATAATACTAACTAGGAACAAATCGCCTCCTTATTATCACCTTCATCTAGTCCCAAGTATTAATATGCCTATCATGATTCCGTCTCTTACTCAAAACAAGTTGTTCCCACAAAATAATCAATAAATTCAATCACAACTAATTTTACCTTTTTATAATCCAAGTAGTTGTGATAATAAAAAATAAACTCCATTTTCTTTTCTCAATCTAAGTAAGTTTCTAAATCATTCCTCCCTTGAAAAACAAGAATCTTCATATTAATACTCTCGAGATTTCTATCCAAATTATCAAAAAACCTATTATCTCTCCTAAATCCTTTATAGCTAGAATCCCTAAAATGTCAAAACCTCATATCACCGAAAGTACCATGTTGCCAAATTCTACCTCTTTGGCCGAATAAAGCTTGATCGAATTCATCTAAATCACTATCCTTATTCTCATCAACAAACTCATCTATAAGTGTGGTAGCATATTTTTCTGGCCTTCTGGCATTAAGAACCATTTGGGATGGTCTCTTTTGTGAACTAGCAATCATGACATTATGTCTATCCATTCAATCCTTTACCTCACCAAACAACACATTCATCATCTCAAATTATTTTTGCATGGCTTGCAATACAAAATAAGTGTTCTCCTTCCCCTTCTTATGTGATGATTCAACTTTAGAAGACATCTTTAAATATGAAAAAAATGCTAGTAAATAATCCTCACGCACTCCCTTAATGTTTACTCTCAAAGATGTGTCACTCTACTAGTGTTTCGCTTGTAATTTGGCGTCTCACACTTTTTCCCTTTTACCCCTATTAGCTCCCCTCTTCAACTTTTAAAGGAATTGAACAAAAGCAATAAAAAAATTTAGATTATAATGTTCAACCAAAGGATTCAAAAAGACATAACAATTAAGAAAAATGATAACGAAACTAGGAATAAGAAAAACTCAACAAACAAACCTAAATTCAATAACAATCTGAATTTAATTTAGAATCAATCCAAACAAACTGATTGCTAATTGAAAAGAACTTAAGAACTCAAAATCAATATAGTTTCAATCAACTTGACATTTTCAATTCAAACTGATCTCAAATCCACAATCCTAACAATAAACTAATTTTCACAACTATGATTTGTGATTTCTTTTTTCTTTCCTCTTTTCTTTCTTTTTATAAATTTCACTAGAAAATAAATAACATATAACTTTTCTCTTTTTATATATATATTAGCAGAATACTAGTTTGATAGATAAATTTGTTTTTTCAATGAAACCGCAAGCTAGAAAAATTAGGATAAAGTCGAAGTCATGAACACAAAGAAACTAGAAATTAGGGTAAAGATGAATCAAGAACACAAAGAAACTAGGAATTAAAGTGAAGCCAAAATCAAGAACACAAAGAAAACTAGGAATTATGGTAAAGCTGAAATCAAGAACACCAACAAAACTATAGTTTGATAATTTTTAGAGAAAACTGAACTTAACAACAAAAACAATACTCAAAACATGAATAAAACTGAGTTTAAAGATAGATAGATGAAACTTGATTTTAAAAGTCAAGCTCTGATACTAACTGAAGCAAACTCAAAAGGTGATAACTCTAAAACCAACAATCAAAATTTAACCCTATAGAAAACATGGCCTTTAAAATCTTCTGATAAAATTTTAGCTTGATCCAATGGTCTAATTGAAAGCTATAACCATTAAAATAAAGTTGTGTAACCAAGCTCTGGTACAAGTTAAGCAGCTCCATCTCTTGCTTAGATCACATTGATCAAGGCTTGATTCTTCTTTGAACTCAACTTCATACTTGACCATCTTAAAAGAAATTCTTGAAGCTTGTTTAGCCTGAATCAGTCTATTGAATATCTATTTGATCCCCTTGGCTCATGCTCTTGTAATTGGTTGAATTGCTACCTGCAATGAATCTTGTAGTGTTGTTTGTTGATTCTTATCATTTACATTTGTTGGCGTATGGAAGCCTTGGTCAATTTTATTAAACATATGCTTTAAATTTTGAATTCAAAATCAGAATTTTTCTTGCTATGTTTAAGATAATTGTCTTTTTATATCAAAAACAATTTTGACCTGACCCATGGCGAAGCGAAAAGTGACTAGTTTATACTATTAGTTTATGGACAACCATAGTTAAAGAGTAATTAGTGTGATGCCTTTAAATTAACATTTGTACATTGAATCCTACCTATTCTATTTAAAAGTCTTAACTTGAATGGGTTCTAATTTGCTCCTAACTATTGTGAATAAATATTTTATTTAAGAAACCTTCTCATAGACTATGAATTATCCTGAAAACAGGCGCCTCAATTTACATCTCACAAGAAGTCATTTTTTTAGTAGGAGGATGATCATAAATATAAAAATGGTCAAAGCTGTGGCAAATTTAGGAGGATGATCGCTTTTAACCATGGCATCATCCTAAGCTTCCTTTCTTCTATTAGTCTTGCTATTTCCCTTGACATGTCATTAAACAATGACGAACCTTTACAAAATACCTGACATATGTAGATGGCTAGTTAGACATCAACTAGACTATAGTTATTTATACGTGGCATGCATATATAATAGTTAATATCTCCAACGAATTAAGGGGAATATATACATAGATATAGGTAAAACTTAACAAGGCAAATCCATTGTTGTGAAGTGTAATATCAATCGTGGTGTATTTATTACGATACATGGCAAGGAAGACCTTCAAGTATGGAATCACGTCTATAATAACAGAAATGCCACCACTTTGTTTTAAAAAAAAAATTATTTGGTTAGAATTAATTTAAACAAACTAAACTATTTGATAAACATCAAGAAATAAATATAAACATTTTAAATCTTACATACCATGCATCAATATTAAGTTTTGATATTATACTCATAGATATTAGTTCAAATTTAAAAACATAAACAATACTTGACCAAATAACAAACATAAATATACTTGTCAAATAACAAACATTGATTTTCTTATCCTAGTTAAACTATCTTAGCATCCAGACTTATAATAGCATTGTTTCACAAGATTTTGAACCTAAATTTTTCTCACGTTAGTAATTTTTGTCATAAATGCTTTTACCAAAATTTTATTTTAAACCAAATGATCAAAAACATTATCAAGAGTGATCTCATCAAAACCATCAATTTTCATCACTTTTGCATATAGCTTCTTAACATCAAGTTGATTTTTGCTTAAGCTTTGAAGTGCTAATGTTACCTTTCCAACCTTTTTAGACAACTTTTCAACACCATCATCTTTATAGGTATGGTTTCTCTTCCTATGTTAACCTTTTTTGTGTATTAAAGGAAGATGCCTCTTTTCTTTATATAATTTTTCATTTTCACTATCATTTTCAATTGAAGCAGATTGCACTTTGGTGTTCTCTTCAAAGTTGATGTCAGTATATGATTTGACATAATTCTAATAACCATGTCTTTCTCAAACTAATAAGATTTCAAGATCCACATTACAATCACAACTCAAAAATCCAAACTAAGAGGAAAAAGAAAATAAAACATAAAAAGATTTTACTAATAACAGAAAAGGAAAAAGAAAAGGCGAGAGAGAGAGAGAGAGAGAGAGAAAGAGATTGATTTATGAAAGGTGGAACTTTAGGGTATGAGGTTATTTTCTGTTAAAAAAATGAAAGTTTTTTTCAAAACTAAGAAGAGGAAAACATTTTCCTTAAAGAAAGGCTTATTTTTTCCTTTGATTGGAAACCACTTTTCATTGACTAACATTTCTAAAGTTTGAAAAGTAGTTTCTAGAAAAGAGTATTAAATGAAAAAAACAAGGCACAAGTGTTAAATCTTTGAATCTCAAGTAGATCCTAACTTGTTCAAATATAAAGTAAGCATAAGACTCAATATAGGTTTCGTTTTACAATTACAACAATTGATTTTGTTGCATTGTTAAATAGTAAGGCCAAGGTAGTAGTGTAGCTTGAGGTTAATATGAGTACTACAAATATCCATACCATTACTGACATGTGTATCAACTAACATGGAACATTTAGCATGTATAATCATAGGCCATAATGATATGTCCAAATCTAAGAAGAAGTATGAATGAGTCAAACAAGTTTGCTGATAAATATTATCATAACTTTTAATCCGATTGTTAGACCAAGCTAAAATTTATGAGTGCTTCTATAAGATCGATTCTATAAGGATTTAGCTTACTGTAACCAACTAAGGTCATTTTCATGTCCAAATTAGGTTTAGGAGTTTCTATTTTGGAATTTTTATTTTATTTTACTTTTATTATGTAATTTAGGAATCTTAATGCTACTTGGATTCTAATTTATATATTTAATTTAGGAATCTTAATACTAGTTGGATCTATATTAGCTATCTTACTTTCAGTAAAGATTTTTTCTCCTATAAGAACTAGAATTCAGGTATAGGACTAGTATAAATAGATTGCCTAACTTATTTTTAGAACAATTAAGAATTATTGACATTTAATATTTATAAAATCAGAGTTTTCTCTAAAGTTTAGTTATAATTTTAGAGTTTATAAAACCTTGGTTTCTTTCTTTCTATTATATGATATGGATATGGTATCAAAGTTGGTTGACATGTTCAATAGAAAAAAAATATTAAGGCTTTTTAAAATGTTATGGTGACTCAAAATGTAGTATAAAGAACCTTATTACAAAGATTTGAATGGTTAAGGTGTTCAGTAGCAAACATAATTAAGTGTTGTATCAATTGCTAGGGAAAGGTGAAAACAATGATAGTGATGAGGAAAAGAATGTGTCTAGAAACTTATCTCAGGGCAGACTAGACCCCAAACATGTTCCTACATTTCCATATAGATAACTTGTCTATTTGAAGGAATTTGATGAAAATGAAATTGACAGAGGCTATAAAATTATGTTGATTATAATACGCATGGGCCTAAAAGAAGTTATCATGAGATGAAAGAATTATGTTTAAAAATTGATGTCCCTAGCTTTATTAGAGATAGAAAGATAGAGGAATTTTTTTATTAGATTGCTAAATTTGATAAACTTATAAAATACATGAATATCTTAGAGTAAAGGATGGCAAGATTATTCATAAACAGGTTGAAAGGTAGAGCTTCTTTTCGGTGGAGAAAAATTCATTATGATTTGATCACATAAGGTAGGTCACTTATTATGTCTTGGTTTTATATGAGAAAATTATTGAGAGATAGTTTGTTCTCTTAGATAATGAGTATATAAAAAATAAAGGTCAAATCATCTTATAAGAAAATAGTTGATTGAAGAAATGGTCTCAAAGTAGTTACCTCAAAGCTAACTAAAACGAAAAATTCATATAGTTTTTTCAAGTCCAAAAATGAAAAGGTAAGAGATAGATAAGGTGAGAGATATATTTGTTTTCTTAGATAACGAGCATAAAAAATAAAAGCCAGATCATCTTATAAGGAACTAGTTGATTGAAGAAATGACCCCAAAGTAGTTAACTCAAAGTCAACTAAAATTGAAGATGCATGTATTGTTTTCAAGTCTAAAAAAAAAGTAACTAATGTAGATTTCTTTCATACTAAAATTAGCATGCTTGATGTAGGTGAGGATTTGGGTCAAATTAGAAAAGAGAAGACATACATGATATTTCTAAAGTTCATGAGAATATTAAAGAAACTTTGAATATTTCACATACACATCAATAAATTAAGAAGTAATTATGACTTTTATTTCTAATGTTGATTCAATAAATTATAAAATTAAGAAAAAGTCAATAATTGAATGCCTTTTTTTTTTAAGAAAAGATTTCAAAATGACTGATATAGATAATATAAAATTTAATGATACAAATAAACTTGATGAAACAAGTTTTTATGTATTTAAGTTGTTTATATTGCTATATTCAATATTTTTTTCTTTTGACATGGTTGAGTTCAATTTCTAACAGATAATTAAAGAAAAAGTTTTTTTAAAGTAAAAAAGCTTGACATGAAACATCTATGACACAAATGGAAATGATAAAAACAGACAGCATAAATAAGCAACACAAAATTTGGCTAAATAAAAGTGTCATAACCTAATTTTGGGCATTTTATTTTATAAAAAATAATAATAAAAATACAAAAATAATAATATAAAAGAAAGAAGGTTGAAAAATAAAGAACAAATGTAGAAAATGGTTGGCAAGAACATGTTGGAGAGAGATCTAAATGCATAAATGAGAGATAGAGGGACCAAACTGGATCTTTGACAATATTGAAAACTCAATTTCACTCTTGAAGGACCTAAATGTGAAAGAAAATCCAAATTCAAGGCTAACATAAATAAATATTAAATGAATTTGCATAAAAATTAAGTTTGAGGACTTAATTAGATTTTTAATAGGCTGATTTCATTTAATCATGAACCTAATTAAATTTGGAAGCCTAATTGATGAAAAATTAATTTTGGTGGGTCAAATTAATTTAATTAAGAACTTAATTGATGAAAAATTAAGTTTGAAAGCCTAATTTGGGCTTAATTGAGAAGAAAAAATTGGAACTTTGGAGAACCAAATTTAATTTTTACAAGCTTAATCGAGTGAAATCCTGAGTGAAATTATAGGAAAATCAAAGTTTAGGGGTCAATTAAGGGCTAAACTAAATAAATTCAGGACCAAAGAACCTTTCTACAAAAGGCACACAACATTGGGGACTGTATCAAACTTTTTCAGGGACTAAATTGAAGAAAATCAAAGATTAAGGCTTAATTGGGGCTAAATTGAACAAATTAGAAACTAAAAACTACTTTGAAAAAGGCGTCAGACTTGAAAGGTCTCACTTGATGTTTAGCAGGAGCCTAGTTGCATAAAATTAATCGATTTTGTCTCTATTAAGAACATTTGAGCTTAAATTAAAAGACTAAAGACTAAATTGGAGATTGTCTAATCCTAATTATTAAATCCCTAATTTTAACGGTTTAAGGAAAACAACGTTGTTTTGGTCAGGGTTCTCCCATTTTGGCTGATCGTGACCACTCTTCTAGGCAACAATCATGGCAACTCTGGCCACCACTAGACAAACAGAAACCATCATTCGATACAGAAGCTCCCCCTTTACAAGGTTAAGTCATTTTTCACAATGTTTGTACCTCACCTGCCACATGGAAGCCTTCAACATCTTGTCCTAATACAGCCTTATCTGGTTCAGTAAAATTCGACAGTGTTACACCCAACTTTGAATCAACGGTGGGAAGGCTACAGGCCACTAAATCAAGCATGGTTTGATCCTAGTTGAAGACTAGAATCCCTTCTACAAGATCTATGGCTTGGTTGGCTTCATTAACCTCTTATTTGCCACATTAATTCATGAAAGGATCACCTCTAATCAACCATTTTTTTTGCCAAGTTTCAATTATAAAGTTCCCAACTTTTTCTAGAAGTTCCAAGAGTTTGATAGAAGTCCAAGAAGAGGGAAAAGAGAAGAAGAAAAAGAGGAGAGGAGAGTGGTCCCCTAACAAATCAGAGGTAAAATGGGAAAGAATCCTTTATGATCTAGTTTTTGAAAACCACCTTCAGACTCACAAATGGTTTCCTATTTTGAAGCTTGAAATAGGAACTAGAGAGATGAAAAAGCCATGAAAAAAAGAAGAAACATTAAGAGAAAATCAATCAAACGATAAGAAAAAAACGAAAAAAAAAAAGAGAAGAGGATATTGTGAAGAAGGAGATCAAAAGGTACTTGGAAGGGGCTACTAGAATTTGTTCAAATCAAGCAAAAGAGGCAAAAACTAGTTGCAATCGTCTATTGATGGTATATTACTCAACTTGATGGAGAGGTAGAACTCATTGAGAATACCTTTCCCTTTTATATTTTAAGATCTGATTCAGTCATTTAAGTGTTGTTCATTATGTTTTTGAATTGATTCAACCATGTTTTAAGTTGTTTTTACATATATGTTCAAGATGCTTTGAATGCAAGTTGTAATATAATTATTTGTTCTTATTGTTAATCTGGTGTTTTATGATGTTTAATAGATGATTAATAATATGCTTTTGATGTTCAAATTCTTGTTCTTGATGCATAGAAAGCATATGTTATGGTTTGATTATTATAGGCAAAAATGGGACATATATCACTGGTTGGCCATTTAGGTGTTTTTATTCGGTTTTGGAAGTTCATACAGGTTACTTTGATGTTTTTAAATGATGAATGAGCTTTTAGATTGACAAAAACAGTATATATGCATGTTTGTATATTGACAGTAGGTTATAGGCTTTGAATCCTATGTATTTTAAGGTTTACAAGTTTATTGATTTGACCTGAAAACTAAACCAAAACTAAAACTAAAAATTAAAATGAATCAAACTTTAAAAAAAAAACACAAAAACACAAGAATCTTTGACAATAAACAGATTAAATGTGGAAAAAATCTAGAACATGAAGAACATCCAACGTAAACCCAGCAACGTGGATCCCAAATCAGACCGGATACAATCAAAACAAAGACACAAATATGTTGGAAATCATGCAAAGATCCCTAATCCAGCATCCATTCACTTTGATTATCAAACAATCAACATGATTTTTTTAAAATGGATTTCGGTTCAAAACCAAAATTTTAGGATTAAAACCCCCCAAAAAATTGTTATTGATGCAAACAAAACCCTAAATTATTTACTAGTCAAGTTCCTAAATTGTTTAGTGCAAAGAATTGAATAAAAAATGGTCCTGATCATAAGGTTGAGGTAATGTTCTTCCTAAGAACACTGTCTTAGAACCCAGAAAAATACCCAGATATACTCAGCACTGTCAAACCCCAAAAATGGCCTTCTAGACCTCTAAACACACTGCTTTTGATCCTCACAAACCACATTATCAATACCAAGCATCATTAAATCTAAACTAACAAATAACTTCAAATCATCAATAACATTCATGAAATTCCAAAGTTTAAAACTACCAAATCTAAATAGCAAACATATTCATGCTATTTAGATTCAAAACTTGACATTTTTAACTTCTATATGCCAAAACATACTTGTATAAACCATAACTTGCATTAAAAACATCAAATTGATCAACATGTTTCTAAAATCCTTAACCCTGCAAACAAAAGCAACTTACTGTTTTATTACAAAATAGATTCAAACACCAATCAAAATACCTTAAATACATCATTAACATGGTATTGGGCTACAGACATGGAATCAAATAAGCATCAAAACCAAGAACCATGCTTTTAGTGCAAGCCTCACTAACACATTATTGACTAAAACTAAAAAAAAATATATCATAAAGAAAGCTTGATCAATCTAAAACATGTTTAAAACAAGAACAAAAATAAAACAAACTCTGCCAAAAAATACCAGATTATTCTAGCACCAAAATCAAATAAAAAATGCGAGATGAGCTCAAACAACATCAAAAGAGGTTTAAACATTAAGAAAGCATGAATAAGCAATCACATGGACTCCACCCTTGAACTTTTACATGGTTATACCTTTTCTAAGTTTGCTATCTATGGACTACTATTTTCCTTCTCTTCTCTTTTCTTATTTCCTTTTCATTATCTTTTCCTTCTAAAGCTTGTTAGACCTTTCATTTTAGGCTCTCGAACCTTCATACCAGGGTCGTTTTACAGTGTGTTTCTCTATGTTTTTCCTTTCATCTACCTTAATTTTCAGGGGGTATTTATACGATTTGCTAAAGTAAAAAAGAAAAAGGGTTAGGGTTTTTTTTGTGTTGTGTGGGTAAGTGTGAGATGGAGAGAGTTTTTTTTTTTATTTTTCTTTTAGTTTTTCTTCTTCTTTTTTTTTGTAATAGCCTCTCTCTAAAATTCTCCCCCCTTTTTGTGTGTGAGATTCCCTCACTATTTATAGGTAAAATAATTTGTCTTTTTCCTCCCAATTGATTGATCCCCAAGCAAATTTGGTGACCAAGTAACCCAAAACCCAAAAGCATTTTGGCTTTTTTTTTTCCGGACTTTTAGTCCCGTTGTCCAAATATTTTGTTTTATTATTTTTTTAAAAAAAGCAATGTCAACATCGACTCAATGAGAAAAATAAATTAATGATTTTAAAATGAGTGCATTAAAAACTAAACGTGTTGAAAGTAAATTTTTAAATTTTTAATTCTCTTTAAAAGATGTTGAAAATGCTAAAAACAACACAAATACATTAAAAATATATATTTTGGGGTTTTTCCTATATTTGGAGTTTTTCAAGAAAGTAAGAAAAATAGGGTTAAAATAAGGTTATGACAAAGTTGAGTTCAAAAGAGGATCAAACCTTTATCAATGTGATCCAAGCAAATGATAAGGCTACTTAATATGTATTATAGCTTGGCAACACAACTTTATATTAATGGTCATAACTTTCCATTTAAGCATTGGATCAGGTTGAAATTTTTACAGAAGATTTTAAAGGTCTTGTTTCCTATAGAATTAAAATTTTATAGTAATCAGACATTGGGAAGGGTTTTGATAACGCCTAGAAGTTATAATGCATATTGGGATTTTAGTTATACAAGACTTGGGCTTTGTTATTTTACCCATACTTTTTAGTTATTTGGGTTTAACTTTCAACTCATAGTTAATTAAGATTTATTTTTATTTAAGTAAAACATATAAAGACCTTTTCATTCTTGGGGTGTGAAGACATATTGGTTTTTGAATAAAAATTGTGTGAGCAGTCTAGCTTTTGATTCTTCATTAAACTTTTCAGAACTTATCAAAAAGATCACCTTTATGGCATACTAGCCATATACCTTTGGTTCTTGATTCAACTAATCAATAGGGTAGGGTTTTATAATCTAATTTTGGCTTTTTTAGGTAAGTATTGATTGTGGATTCTTAAATTTTATACAAATTAAAGATGGAAAAATTTAAATTACCAATGTCTGAGTGAATTAAATCAAGTTTACTATTTTTTTTAATTGTTTGAAAAGAAGGTTTTGTGAATTTTTATTGTATACAAACCTCACACTGATGATTTTTCTCAAAAATCATACTTGGTAATAATTCAAGATTAATAAATATTTGTATAGAACTATAATTCACGTATCTTATTTGACATGTCACATATAACAAGACTTAAGCAAGTAAGAAGAAGAAGCGTTATTCTTATTATTAACTTCATCTTTAGTTATAATAGTCATTACATTTATTTTAAAGAGGTCATTATAAAGATTTGAAAACAATTCAAGAATTATATTAATAATAAATGTAAGGAAATGAGAGTTGAAGTCATCATTTTGAAGTTGAGGATAGAATAAGACAATAAGTTATTTGGAAGAAGAGCCAACTCTCCTAGCATGACTTTTATGGCAAATATCATTGAATAAGCTGCAAAGTCCTAGAATAAAAACTAAAAGAAAAAGCTTGTCATAAAGGAGAAGAGAATTGCTAAAAAGTTCAATGATAAATGTTTTATCTATAAAAAGATTGAACACCCAACTAAGGATTATAAAAATAGGTCTCAACAAAGGAACCCTAAAGAGGGAAGGATTGTTCACCGACGTCAATGACTTCATAAACAAAGTTTCAAAATTGATAATGGTGCAACAAGACATGTGTGTGTTGAGAAGAAGATTTTTTCACTTATAAAAAGTGGATGGTGAACACTTGTACATGAGAAATTCATCAATCTCTAAGGTACTAGGCATTGAGAAGGTCATACTGAAGATGACATTCGAAAAGCTTCTCACCTTAAACAATGTGCTTCATATTGTTGACATTAGGAAAAACTTATTGTGATTAGTTCTCAATAATTATAGTCACTCAAAAAGACTCACTCAGAACCATAACTTCAACATGAATATCATACAAGATAAGATAAAACTCTTAAAATTAGCTTATAACAGTTGTAGAATCAACCATCTAAAAATCTAAAAATCTATCGATTATGAACCTTTTCATGCCAACTTGGCTTTAAAATTTAACATTTTATGTTAAAGAAACAATTATTCAAACTAAAGAAGAAGATTATTCAGACTTTTTATTCATTAGTTGCACAAACTAATGGTCTAAAGATAATTCTTTATGGGCCAAAGAATTATTTTATAACAAACTCAAACTCAAGCCTAGTCCAAGGGGCCATGCTTAAAATTGAAAGCCACCTTGTTTAGGTTTATTTATGATTTTTCAACTTCTCGCTCCATAAACGATAAGAAAATATTGTATTTATTTATTTATCTACTTTGCTTAGTCTGATTTATGACTCTTCAACTTCATAATATATATATTATAAGAAAATCTTCTAATTATTCATTGTGGATAAATGATTTTAGATTTCACTAGAACATGTTAAGTAAGGATTTTTTAGATCAATTTTATTAATTCAAAATTTATTTTAATTACATTAATGTTTCATGTTAGAGAATTTTTATTAGAAAATAATTCTCAAAACCTTAAAAGTGATCGGATTCCACTTTTAATTTGACATTAAAAATGTCCATGGTTCTAACAAGCAGTATTTAGTTTGTCACGTAAGTTGGTTTGCTTATTAGAGGTACGTCCTTTGATATAGACTCTAAGGTGCTTAATGTAGCAATTTTCTATACATTTTTGCTCGCAGTGCTAAAATTAGTGGATCCATAAGATATCCCTACTCGATTTCAATATGGACATTCTCAACTCAGACTTGGTCTGGTTGTCCTTTTTTCCCCGTTAAAATCGTTAAGAGAGAGGGACTTAATTTCAATTAACTAGTAAGTTGGCCTAGAACCAAAAACAGAGAGAAGTATGGGCATGAAAAGCCCTTAGCATCTAAGAAAACTTTTTTCACAACTGCATGCTGCTACTCTGAACTTAATTTGGAAGCCTGTTGCTGTTGATTTTGGTATCGAGAACCGTTTGTTTTTGGGAGCACTGCTCTACTCTTATGAATTTCCATGCTCTTTTGTGGCTAATCTACTGGTTTTGCTTCTATTTTTATATCATGATGACGATAATAAAAGCTTCCTGTATGTTGTGTCTTCATTGCTTCCTACTCATGAATTTTTCTCCCTCTAAAAAAAAAAAACAAGAGGAGAAGAAAAGAAAATATCGCATAAAAAATGTTTTCTTAAAAGCTTGAAGGGCATGAGTGTGAGATTTAGTCTCAGGTGCACGAATCTGATTCATAAAAAATTCTGATTATTTTATTTTTTGGGGGGATTTCCAATGAAGATTAGAGGACAAAAAGACTGAAAAAATGTGAATTTTATTAAAAATGGCGTGTGTTACACAATAACTGATAGAAAGGATGAGGATTGTTGCTTCTAAAGAAGGAAACTTTTAGCCCTTTTTATTCTAATAATCTGGATCTTCCCACGTGATTTAGGCAAAGATTATCACGCAATGCATGTTAGATGCATATATTTTAAAAGATTATTAGACTATTTTAAAGCTAAAAATCCATTTCTATGTTCCCTTTTCTAATAGAACTTTTGCAGACCCAAGTAATTACTTATTAAAAAACAAAAAAAAGTCTTTTCTGACTGCATCTACACTCTTGTTTTTTCTTCTGCTGCTTGTCATGTAAAACAGTACTAGACCCTTGTACTTTTTCACAAGCTCATTGCATGAAGATGAAGATGAACATGTCAACTTCCGTAAGCCTCCCAGCTCCCTTGTAGCTTTAATATGTTGTTTTCAATTTTCACTAGAATAATAATGAGGGTGGTGTGAATGAGCTTGATTTCTGTATGAGGAGATGTGAATTAGTAATCTTGGAAATAAGTTTGATTTTTATGTTGGGTTTCTTTCTGTAGTCTTTTGAGTTTTTGTGTGACTTTGTTTGTAGTTTTATCAACGACACTGCCGAAAATACACAAGACCTGGTTGAATTTGAGTTTCCACACATATTTACTTTCTTACTTGCTTCTTTGCTCTCAGATCGAGTCTAAGAACCATAGATTATGTCTTCGCCGAGTTCTCCCTTTATTATGCCTACTTTCAGCAGGTTTTTTTATTGGGAGTGTACTTTTGTTCGCAGATTATAATCAGGTACATACATATTCACTTCAGTCACTCACATTTGATTCAACAGTTTCACTAATACATGTATCAGTGTCATTGAATCCTGTAAATGGCAAACACTGAGGTTTTTTTATTTTTTGACAGAAGATTTCAGGATGGACATCAGTGAATGTTGTTTTATGGGACACGAGACCGAAGACTTGCGAGGTTTGTCGATCCAAATTCCGGTCCCTTTTCCTATTGTGTAATGATTAACTCTATTAATTTCCTGTGTGTGTACATTTAGACTGAAAAGAGGCCTAAAGGAACTGAGACACTACCTAAAGGTATTGTGTCTCCAATGTCCGACATGGAAATGCGATCGTTATGGGGCGACGACAAAAAGGTGCATAATCTCATATCACCAGTTACATTTCAGAGTTTAAATTTCTTCTGTATAGATAGGATTTTGTCCTGCACCAGAAAAATGACCACCTGGTGCTGTCGAGCTTACGCATGCATGAACCAAACTTGTTTATGAGACACCATATGCATATTCTGTTTTGATTTGGATAAAAATAGATAATCTGACATGGTATATCATTTGCAATCTTGGGCACAGAAAACAAAGAAACCAAAACATGTGCTGGCCATGGCAGTTGGAATAAAGCAAAAACTAAGCGTCAAGAAAATTATCCAGAAGGTTTGTACACCCTGCTTAATTTCATTCTTCGTCATTGCCTCTTTCGTCTCTACAAATGCTGATCTGTCTCTCTGTTGATTTGTTACAGTTTCCATCAACTGATTTTGTTCTGATGCTTTTCCATTATGATGGCATCATAGATGAATGGAGAGATATGGAATGGCATCATCGTGCTATACATGTATCTGCCATAAATCAAACTAAGTGGTAACAAGCTATATCTTTTAGGAATTAAGATACATTCTACACCTGGCTTTATATATGTTCATTCAATTCTCGATGATGGTACAAATTTTGCCATATTTACGTGAGTTAGGTGGTTTGCAAAGCGATTCTTACACCCGGATATTGTTTCGGAGTATGACTACATCTTCCTGTGGGATGAAGACCTTGGAGTTGACGA
>Ga0307516_10002921_pt1 | contig 22380 bp, 23 predicted proteins | sample 19_EM_MG_FD_203310 | JGI IMG/M metagenome (GOLD analysis project Ga0307516, IMG submission 203310) | Populus trichocarpa ectomycorrhiza microbial communities from riparian zone in the Pacific Northwest, United States - 19_EM | ecosystem: Host-associated > Plants > Roots > Unclassified | place... | reverse complement strand
ACGCGGTACTTGGAATGCCATCACATTTTGGCCCTCGCCGACGACGGCGCCGATCGCATGAGCAACGTTATAGCCATATGCCCGCGCGATCACCGTGAAGCGCACTTTGGAGAACGACGGGCGGAAATCGAGGTGGAGATGATTGCGAAGGTGACAGCTGCGGAAGCGAGCCGCTAACCGATAGGGAGAGGGAATGATTGAAGAAGCCAGCCTGTCAAAGCGAGACCGCGCGTTGTACGAGAAGCTTTTCGCCTCTCGCGGGGACATCGGCACCGCGCGATCCTGCGCCGAGTTTATTCTAAAGAAGGGGTGGCATACCTATTCCTTCATGCGGCGGGGAAGCGTGCCAATCCAGCAAACCGCTTTCACAACAACAATGATTGTCTCTTATGCCCGTCCATTTTCCGCCGGGCGCGGGAATATCAATTTCCCGAACAGGCTGTTGCGTTACAACGAAAAGGAAGCGTCGTTTCACGCCCGACTGATCAAGCTGCGGAATGAACAGTATGCACACTCGGACGCATCAACAATCTCAGTACGGCCACTCAAGGGCAGCGTTGTTAAAAGCATCCAGTCGATCCGCGATCTCCGTTTCGCCGCGGGCGAATTGAAGCTGTTTATCGAGATGACGACTGGCCTGTGTAATCGAATTCACGAGAGAACCGAGGAAATACGCCTCAGTGGAGTCTAGGCGGTCGGGTAGCGTGCTCATAATTCAAGACTTTTGTGCAATTCGCTTGCCCGCATCGTTACAACGGGTTACGATGCACAAAAGATATGAGCAAAAGTAGCGCGCAAGTTCGCCTGGTCGGATACGCCCGCGTCAGCACGACCGGGCAGACCCTCGACGCGCAGACGGCCCAGCTGAAAGCCGCAGGCTGCAATCCGATTTTCAAGGACACCGCCAGCGGCGCTCGCGTTGATCGCAAGGAGCTACAGCGCATGCTCGGCAAGCTGGAGCCTGGCGACGTGGTGATGGTCACGCGCATCGACCGCTTGGCGCGCTCCCTGTTCGACCTGTTCGCCATCGTTCAGCGCATCAACCAGAGCGGCGCCGTGTTTCGCTCGATCGCCGAGCCTTGGGCCGACACCGGCACCAGTACGGGCCGCATGATGCTGGCCGTCATGGCTGGCATGGCCGACGTTGAGCGCGACCTGATCCGCACTAGGACAGCCGAGGGGAGGGCGAGGGCAACGGCCCGGGGCCAGCACATGGGCCGTCCCCCAAAACTTAACCAGGAGCAGCGGCGCGAAGCCATTGCCCGCCGCGACGCCGGCGAGGCCGTGGCCGAGATTGCCCGCACCTATAACGTCAACCGCATGACCATCACGAGGCTAAAGCCATGACCGCAATCCACTTGGCGCGCATCGACGCAGAGAAGAACATGGAGCGCTTCTACAAGCTGGACGTCCAGCCTAATCTGTTCGGGCAGTGGTCGCTTGTGCGAGAGTGGGGGCGCATCGGCCGCGCCGGCATGGTTCGCGTTGAAACACACCAGACGCGCGGAAAAGCCGACTTGGCGATGGCCTTGAACTGGACGCGGAAGCTCAAGCGCGGCTATCGATGACTGGCTGATTCGCGCCCTTCCAGCTCGCCTTTCGTAAAAAGTCTAAATTACACAATGGCTTATCGTTGGCTTGACGTTTGGACGTCGAAGTGACCATAATGGTACAAAGGACGAAATTGGATCATTATGGTGTGGTAGATGGCTGAAGAACTTTCCCCCCGAGAAATCCGTCGCATTCGCGAGAAAATTGGGCTGTCGCAGGTGGAGGCTGGAGAACTGCTGGGCGGTGGTCCCCGAGCCTTCACAAAGTACGAGAACGGCACGATCAAACCCGCAGCGGCCACAGCCAACATTCTGCGTCTTCTCGACTCCAATCCTTCAGCGCTCATCACCCTGTCAGGCGGCAAGGTCGCCCCGATCGAGTCAGACGGGATTCGGCCGTTCGAAGTGACCGGGAAACACATTGCCGCGCTCAGCCCTCGCAAGCTCGTTTTGCTCATGCGCCGTCTTCTCGATGGCGAGGCCCTGAGCGGTGATCTGCCGATGGATGGAATCCATGTTGCGGCGAATATCACAGCGGCCGATGGAGGCGAGGACGCGCGTATTCAATGGAAGGGCGGTCCAGATCAAACCAAGTACCTCCCGAACCGCATCTCCCAATTCCAACTCAAGGCTGGGCAGATTAGTCCAGCTGAAGCAGGAGCAGATGTGCTCACGCCTTCAGGCGAGGTGAAAGCGATGGTGCGCGATGTATTAGAGCAGGGCGGCTCGTACATCATGGTTTGCGGTCACTCGTATGAGAATAAGCTCATCAAGGCGCGCGCCGACAGCATTCGTAAGAGCTTGGCAAAAGGTGGGCTCACAGTCGAGCCGGATCGCATCCAGTTCCGCGACGCGGACCAGATCGCCTCATGGGTGAACGTCCTTCCTCCCGTCGCGGTTTGGGTGCTGGAGCAGACGCAGCCAGGCCTTGTCGGGCCTCTCAAAGACTGGACGCATTGGGCTGGCCGCTTCGACAACTCGCCTTGGGTGCCCGACCCTCGCTTGCCTGCTTTCCGTCAAAAGCTGCGCGAGTTGGTTGCCAGGCCGAGAGGTGTTGCACGCGCCGTAGGTCTGTCAGGCATTGGCAAATCGCGGCTGGTCCATGAGGCATTAGGTCCGACTGAAGATGAAACATCCGTCGCACTGTTGTCTGACTTAGTCTTGTACGCGGTGGAATCGGAAGCCGGTGCCGTGGCGATCAAGAGTATCGTCCAGACTCTTGTCGACTCTGGCTTCCGCGCAATAGTTGTTATCGATCGCTGCCCCCTGGAATCCCATCAGGATCTCGCCGCAATGGTCAGGCGTACGGGAAGCCGCGTCTCCCTCGTCACTATCGATCATGAGGTGCCGCCCTCCGCACAGGGAGACGACGAATTATTGCTGGTCGAACAGGCCAGCGACGCCGTCGTTGAAGGCATGATCAAGCAGATCGTGCCGGATCTGCCGAGCGAAGATCATCGCCGACTGCTCAAATTCGCCCATGGCTTCCCGCAGATGGCAGCCTTGCTGGGACAGGCATGGCTGAATGACATGCCCATTGCGGCCGCCACGGACGACGAACTCATCGACCGTATTCTTCTTGGGCGGAAACCGTTTGATGCGCCTTTGCTCAAAGATGCCGGCATGCTGCTTGGCGCGTTCCGCCTTCTGGCCATAAGCGATGATCTCGACGACCTTCCAAGAGTTGCTCCTCTCACACGTGGTCGCTCAGCGGACGACTTGCGTGCCGCACTCGATGACCTTCAGGCTCGCGGCGTTGTTCAAAAGCACGGGCGCTTGGTCAGTCTGCAGCCGAAGCCAATCGCTATGACGCTGGCCGAGCGTCAATGGCGTCAGTGGGGGCAATCCAAGTGGGACGAGGTGCTAGCCGGCAATCTTCCCGAACGACTGCGGGAAAATGTGGCGCGTCAGCTTGCGGTGCTCAACACCGGACCCATTGCTCCGCAAGTGGCCCGTCATGTGGCGCGGTTGAACGGGCCGTTCGCCTCGCTCGAAGCGCTGGCCACAGAAGGTAACGAGGACGTTATCAGCGCCCTCTCTGAGATAGATGCCGAAGCCGTCGTCACGCTTCTGGAGCGCGTCCTGGACCCTCTCTCCATTGAGGAGACCCAACACATCAGCGGTAAGCTGCGCAGAGGTTTGGTCCACACTTTGGAAAAGGTTGCTTTCCTCGACTCAACGTTTGAGCGTGGTGCTCTTCTCATGCTGAAGTTGGCCGTTGCCGAGAATGAGCAATGGTCGAACAATTCCCTTGGTCAGTTCAAAGCACTCTTCCCGGTCTTTCTCTCCAACACAACTGCACCTGGTGCGCTGCGCTTGCGCCTTTTCGACGAACTTCTCGGCAAGAACGATCCGAAGCAGATGCCGATCGTGGTCGATGCCCTGATCGCGGCCGCAAACATGCACTCGCACAGCCGCATGCTGGGGCCAGAGACCCATGGCAGTCGGGCGGCGCTCGAGCCGTGGCAGCCCAAGACTTGGGGTGAGGTCTGGAACTATGTGATCGCTTGCGTGGACCGTCTAGCCACGGTCGCCCTTCGCCAAGATGAAATTGGGGCTCAAGTGCGCAATGGCATGGCCGCTCAGTTCCGCACCTACGTCGACGGAGGTCTTCTTGATCAGGTCGAAGGATGGGTGTCCAAGGTTCGATCAGTTCATCCCTACTGGCCCGCGGCGCTAACCGTCCTGGGCGATGTCCTTCAATTTGACCTTCCGTCCCTTAAGCCGGGGGAGGAGATCCGTGTTCGGAAGCTAATTGCGGACCTCACTCCGCAGGACATAAACAGCCGTGTTCGCTTCATCGTGACCGAAATGCCCTGGGATTACCCGATTGACGAGCAGCTGGAGTTCGACGAACGGGAGAAGCGGCAGATGGAGGTCGTGCGGGAGCTCGCCGGCGAGCTACTTCTGCAGCCTGAAACTCTCCGCGCCGTTCTTGGGGACCTTTCCAGCGGGGATCAGCGGATGTCAGTGCCGTTCGGACAAGCCATCGCGGAACTTTCTGTCGATCCGCTGGAATGGGAGCGGCCCATTAAAGATGCCTACGTGGCGGTGCCGGATGGTATGCGCAATTACGGGCTGATCGCCGGCTTCTACTTCGGTCTTGCATCGCGTCACGCCGATGTGGTCGACGCTTTCAAGCGAGAAGCCGTCCACTCAAGCCTCTACGCGCGCATATTGCCATTCCTGTGCCTGCGGCTCGGCATAACCGCGGTGGATGTGCAGTTGGTGTGCCAGGCCCTCAAGGAAGGCACTCTGCCGCCTGACACGATGACTTATTGGGGATCTGGCGGCGTGTTCTCTAAACTCGATACGTCTGCCGCGGCGCCGCTGTTCAATCAGCTTCTGGCGATGGGCGGCGCCGGCTATTCCGTTGGCCTCGACGTGATGGGCATGTTTGTGCACGGAAAGCATGATCGGCTCGAAGAGTTGCGGCTGCAGCTTATGCTGGCCATCGACAATCTCGGAAATCGGCCAAAGCGGCATGGCTCGCAGATGGATGCCCACCATTTTGAACAGATGGTGAGTTGGCTGCTCAGAAAAGGCCGTGACGACGTGGACGCGCGCTCGGCTGCTGGGAAGCTTGCCACATATCTTGCTACTGACCCTGATGGTGACGCTCGTGATCTTGTCAAACCGCTGCTTCCGATCATGCTGGAGCGCTTTCCTGCGATCGTATGGCCTCATTTTGGCAATGCCATCGTCCGCGATCGCGCAACTGCGTGGCAGGTGGAGCACGTTCTGGGCGACAGTTTCTCGTTCGCCGACAGAAAGAACCCGGCAATTCTTTACGTGCCGGAGGACATTCTTTTCGGCTGGGCTCACGCAAACCCGGATGCGGCGCCAGCATTCCTCGCGCGTGTGTTGCCGGTATTGACGACCAGGGCGAAAGGCGTAGATCGGACTTTCCATCCGCTCGTAAAGCGGCTCTTGGACGAGTTTGGCGAGCGGGATGATGTCCAACGCTATCTTGTTCAGAACATGCACTCGTTCGGCTGGTCAGGCTCTCTGACCACATATTTTGGACTTTATGAGGAGCCCTTAAAGTCCCTGTTTGAACATCCCATAGGGACCGTCCGCCGATGGGCGCAAGTCACGCACGCGCACATGCGCAAGCAGGTCGAGAATGCGAAGGGTCACGACGATGAGCAGGATGCTCAATGGAATGCGTGAGGTCTCAATGAAGTCCCGCATACTGGTCTTCCACCCGGCGGACTGCATAGATCTCGGCGGCGCTTGGTTAGTGCGTTGCCGCAGCTTTACATCAAGATAGGGGGCCAGTTGGCCCCTACTTATCAGCTCGCTGCCGAGATGAACGCGATCCGTCCGGCCTCGCCCCGTTTACGATGGGGCTTCAACGTGATTTCGACGTCTTGATCAAAGGCTGTGAGCATTCGCATCAGCTTCTCTACCGAAACTAGCCTGAAATCGCCTCTGAGCAGCTTCGATAAGTCGGGCTGTTTCATTTCGATCAGCTTGGCGGCTGCCGTCTGTGTCAGTTCACGTTCGGCAATCAGCCGTTTGAGCTGCACCACAAGGGCAGCTTTGAGCTGATGTTCCTCGGCATTAGGTAAGCCGAGATCTGCGAAAATGTTGCCAGAGCCCTTTTCGTGAGCTGGCAGCTTCTTCTTGGTCATCATCATCGGTCTCCCTTTGTTGCTTTGTGAATGGTCTCGGCATCCTTTAAACGCTTCCTGACCATCTCAATATGTCGCTGCGGGGTGGCAATCCCGCTCGTCGATTTCTTTTGAAAAGCGTGTAGGACGTACAGGACGCCCTCAAAGCGCACGGTGTAGACGGCCCGATATGTATCGCCGTCGAAGTTGTCGCGTATTTCGAGGACCCCGCTAAAACCCTTGAGGGGCTTCGCGCTGTGTGGGTGATCCCCGAGCTGCGCTTCAAAAAGGGCCTGCCCGATCTCGCCGCGAACGGCCGCAGGGAACGCCTGCAGGTCTTTCCGGCTGGAGCCCACGAAAACCGTGGGCTTGAGCGAGCGCAGTAGATCTTTCACTGAACTATAGTAATATACCTATAATCGAAAGTCAATCCTGACATGTGGCCAAAGCCGCAAGGCTGAATCCGACCCGTCTGGCCTCAATTCCAGACATTCAGAAAGCGCCGTTCCTAGGATAGCCTTGGCGCCGCTGGCCTTTTCCGCGAACACTCGGCACGCCTGCGGACCGAGCTGATCGAGCTGTGCCGCCAGCGACTGCCGGCCATATCGCTGCGAGGCTGCGCGGTCCTAGCTAGGTCGTGAACCCATAAACCGAATGACCGAGAATGGTGGAAACCGAGCCACAGCCGAGGGTGGCGAGGTCGCTTTGCAACTAGCGCTTGAGATAGGTGATGGTACCCGGTATCATCACCCACATGGCTAGATGCACAGCACCTGTAAGGGGCCATCGCACAGCAAGCGCTAGAGCGGAATGCCCCGCATGTGGTGGCCGTGGCGGCTACGGCGGTTACGGCGGCTACCGGTCGTACTCGCCCCCCTCGTACTCGTCCCCGTCCTACTCCTCGTCGGGGAGCAGCGGGAGCGGCCGAAGCAGCGGCGGCGGGTCCAGCCGCAGCACAAAACCACGCTGGTCGGGAGCCAGTTCGTCTCAGTTTTACACGCCCGAGGAAGTACGGGCGCTCACCCCAATCCGCGCCACCGTCGAGAAGCGAGCGTCCCTGCCGGACCTTAGGGACATCTTTCTGTGCCACGCGTGGGACGACAGGCAGGCGGTCGCCAAGGAGCTATGCGATCTACTCGTGGCACGCAATGTCTCGGTCTGGTTCAGCGAGAATGATATTGGCCTCGGCGAGCCGTTTCTCCGCGCTATCGACAAGGGCTTGGCGAAGTCGCGGATCGGGATCGTGCTTGTGACCCCTGCGCTGCTGAAGCGCCTCCCAGCAGCGGGCGTCGCAGACAAGGAGCTTTCGGTACTCCTAGCGCGAGACCAGCTCGTTCCCATCGTGCATAACACAACGTACGAAGCTCTCCGCGAAGTCAGCCCCATGCTCGCTTCGCGAAACGGCTTGGAGACTGCAGAAATGCCGATGGCCGACGTCGCGGCCAAGCTCGCCGAGCTGGTCGCCGTTTAAGCCCGTTTCAATTGGTGGTAGTAGGAAAGGAGACATACCTTAAGGGGGCGACATGGCGGGAGAGGTCAGCACTGTTTCAACGGCGTGGGCCGTCTTTAGTGTCGTCGGTGGATCTCTCTTGGGCGCTGCCATCAGCGCAAGCGTAGCATTCTTCACACTTCGAAAGAATATCAACGCAGCAAAGGCCAATCGAGATGAGGACCGGCTAGAGCTTCGAAAGGCGCGCGGATACTCGCTATTCTTCAAAATGATTCGGCTAACGTCTGATCTCAATACTCTCGGAAATGCGGTGAAAAGCTGCTTTGCGGACGCCCAGTCTCAAGGCTTCGTTGGCGCACCGTGGCAAATAGTAAGGCCAGTAGTTCCTCTGCCTGATCCCGTGACGTTCGCGCCGGAAGAGATGGCCTTGGTGCTATCCATCGATTCCAATTTGTTCAATCAGATGGGCGCGCTTGACGAGCTGCATAAAAGCACCGTGGCCCTTTTCGATATGTATAACACCGAACGAACTAAAATAATGGAACGCTTTGGGGCGAAGATGGAAGGCCCGGTGGGCACGACAGGGCTGACGGAGCAAGAAAAGAATTGGCTAGAGCCTCGGGCATTTCAGCTAAACCAGCTTGTGGAACTTATGCTTCAGCGTACCGAGCAAGATGGTAAAGAAGCGTGGGCAGCTTTGGAGGCCCTTCACGCGACACTAGAGAAGAGCTTCAACCTGAAGCACAAACTAGAGCGCAAACAAATCGTCGGGTCCGAGGCTCACGGGGCGTAGACTTGCCAACTCGTTGCGCGGCCGCGTAAGCAGGTGGTGCGAGTTGCGGACCTATCGCACCTTTTTGAATCTCGCCAAATCGCACGGTCTGACCGACACCGACATTGCACAGAACGCTCCGAAGCTCGTGGACGCGGCCCTGCAAGCCGACGACGAAATCAAGATGGTCGGCCTACAGCAATGGTGCTCGAATTATCGGCGTGGCGTTCTTTCTGGCCGATAGTCGGTAGCAATCCTCTACATTTGAGAAACGTCATGAACACACGCATTGCCGTCTTTCTTGTCGCTAGTTCTCTTGGAGCCTTCACGTGCGCTGCGAACGCCAAGGACCAGGAGACCTGCGAAGCGCAGACAGCAGGCGTCAAACGATGTGAGCTATTGTATGCGGATCGTAAGAACCCAGACATCAAGGTTTCGGGTCTAAAGTCGATCACTTACATCGACCGGGCCGGCAGGGTCATCGACTGGGAAATAAACTTCCCCGCCAAAATGGATGACAGGGACCTCGTCATCTTGCTTATCGAACTGCAAATGGCGAAATTTGACCCAAGTTCAACTTCAGGCTCCCGGAGCCAGTTGTTTCGTGCACTTGCCAAGAACGCCGTAACTGCGCGTTCGGAAGTGTTCCCCCTCGGTAAGTATGACTGGGTCTCATCGGTGACCGCCAACGTTTTCATGATGCGTGCGTCGCTAAGACGGCATTAGCCGGCATATTGTGGGACACGCAGCGTTTCATTCTCCCCCGCGGCGGATCTCCTGAATCGACCAACGGATCAATGACGGGGTGGCGATGCTTTTGTTTTTGCCGTGGGCCGGCGTTGCATTTTTTTTGGCAGCGTTGGATTGGCTCGATGGCGGATCACTGCCATCATGGCGAAGGCGAGCATCACCAGGGACACGTGGCGATGCCAGCCATGCCAGGATCGACTCTCGTTGTGATCGAGCCCGAACTCGGTTTTTGCGGTCTCGAAGCTGTCCTCGATCGCCCAACGATGGCCTTCGATCGTCACCAGCGTTTCGATGGATGTTGCCGCTGGACACCATGTGGTGAAGAAGGCGAGATCACCATCGGCGATACGACGACGGATCAGCAGACCGCGTGTCCAAAGACCTTGATTGGCGCTGTTAAATTCTTCGGCATCGAGATCGGCCAATTCGAGATAGCACCAATCATGCAGCCGCGGTCCTTTGGTTCCGGCCCCTGCTGACAAGCGCTTCCAGTCAGACGCGCAGCGCGTCTGCGCGATGTCAGCGGCACTGCCTGCGACGGATCGCCGCTTGCCCCAGGAGTGAAACACGTGAGCGCTGCTGACCCCGAGCACATAGCCTTTGCCTGCATGACGCAGTTGCTTTTCGATATCGCCAACTCCGTAGACGGTATCGCCAGCAACCCACTTGAATGGGACAGACGCGGCTATGGCGCGTGCGATCATTCTCGTCGCAAGCTTTGGTTTGGTCGCAAAGCCGGTATCGGGGGGCACGTAGGCGGCTTCCAGGCGATCTGGATCGTCGGTCCATTCCTTCGGAAGATACAGTGCGCGATCGATGAACGCATGACCGTGGCGCGAAACGTAGGCAGCGAAGACGCCGATCTGGCAGTTCGTGATCTTACCTGCCGAACCCGTATATTGCCGCGCCACTCCGCACGACGCCTTGCCCTGCTTGAGAAAGCCGGTCTCGTCGATCACGAAGACCGCATCGTGATCCGCCAAATGCTCGATGACATAATCACGGACGATATCGCGCAGAGCATCAGAATCCCAATCCCTGCGACCCAGGATCGCTTGCTGCCGCCATGGGCCAGGATCGCCAGCTGCTTCCGCACGCATCCAACCGGTCTTGCGTTGCTCATCTCCCAGCAGGCCTTCCAGAAACAAGCCTACATTCGTCGCAACTCGCTCTTGCTTGAAAAGCGGGCGTATCCGCTTCCTGACCTCCCGAAGCGACGCAGCCCACAACGCAAGCGTCTCTTCAATCGACGCTACGCGCGTCCACGATGTTCGAATCATGGTTGCCCATGGATTCAGATATCTTCGGGAAAAACAACTGTAATGTTAGGCGGGCTAGGAGCCCGTCCAGATAGGTGTTGCGACGGGCATTTGTTGGCAGGTTATTCGGCTCAGGCGGCGTTTGCGAGGGTGAACAGCTTCAAGAGGTTGCTGTTTGATCTGTCCGAACACCGGTTCCACCGCTTGTTTTCGCAATCGGTAGGGCGTTTCGAAGCCGCCGTCGTCGATCTTCTTCCGCATTGCTGGGTCAGCGGTCCGCCGGCTTTTCCGTTCGCGGCTGTCGGGTGCTTGGCGCGTCCGGGCGCGACATAGCCGTCAACGCCACGTGCTTCGAGCGCTTCGAGATCAAGCCGGCGCTCAAGGATCAGACCGGAAGCCTTTTCCCTTGCGGATCAGTTAGCAGCGGCCGTGCGGCTCGATAACGGGCACCCAAGCATGGTCGGGATGCCGATGACAGTCGAGCGTTGGCTGGCGACACGGGATCCGGAGATCATCCTGACGACCGTGCGAGTTGTTATGGCCAATCGTCCTACTGACCCGCCACTACGGCGCGGCAGGCCATCCTGCTTCGCGCGCTGCGCTTCTCAGGACTTGCATCTTTCTGAATCGCGCAGCAGGATGCCCTCCGAAGCCTCGGAGGGCTGACCCGAGCCCAAGAATCGCCATTCATGCTGACCCATGGCCGATACCCAGACGCAGTAAGCTCCGCCAGCGCCAATGCAGGCAAGGAAGTCTTCAATGTAACGTGCGCCCATTGTCATGGGATGGACGCGGTCCAGAGGGAGCGGGGGATCGACCTCCGGCGATTGCAGCATTGGTACAGCGAAAATGCGCGCGCGACGTTCTGCATAACCGTCCATGAAGGGCGTCTGTCGTAGGGCATGCCGGCCTGGAAAGAGGTTCGCACCGATGGCACCCTCAACAACATATATGCCTATCTACTCACGTTACAGACCTCGGCCGGTTCTACTGATTAAAGTGGCGCATTCCGCTCAGCGGCACCCGTCTGATAACGCGAGCGCAAGGTGACTGCGGTTGCCTCGACCACCTATATTGTTCCGCACGGCTTGGCCAAATCGGGCCACGCAACACGCAAGCGTCCGCTAGGTTTATGTATTGGTAGGTCGCGCTCGGCAGCGGAGCAGCCCTCGATGCGGCATTGTTACGCTTGACGGAACAGAGTCTTTCAAAGAGCGAGCATTTGCCCCTGCGATTTCTCTCCCTATTTTCTGAGCGACAGACGGATGGTAAAGCGGCAGTGATAGTGTCGACAATCGGTGGGATATAATGCGAGTATCGTGATTACACTGGTGCATCGCCGGGAGTTTGGACCGGTTTGGTGAGCGCTGCGACTGCGATCAAAATGTACACAGGAGTTCAACATGCCGATCGTCAGCATTCAGGTAACCCGAGAAGGTACGATCCCTGGCGAAGTCAGCATTACATTTGAGCAGAAGGCAAAGTTGATCGAAGGAGCGAGCAAGTTGCTCCTCGATGTTCTTGGAAAGCCGCTGAATTCAACATTCGTGGTCATCGACGAAGTCGACTTGGATAATTGGGGATGGGGCGGCCTTCCGGTCGGCGAGTATCGAAGGCGCCTCGGCGGCGGCGGCGGTTAAGTCATGACGGGTTCGCAACACCGCAATGTACCCAGTCGATCGCGGGTGAAAGCGAGCGTGACACCGACCTATTTGGCTCACGCATTTTGCCAAGAACATTGCGGTTCGGGTCGAGGCGGCCATTGCAGGAGGAGAAGCTGAAGATACCTCGTGCCTTTCGCCTTCGGCAAACGTCGCCTGGCTGAATCCGCATGCGGAGAGCGAGCGTCTAGCACGCCACGAGGATTTTGGATCTAAGTCGACGGGTGTCACCGTTCGCTAACTTGAATGAGAAGTGCTTGATAACGCGCGGTAGCGCCGCAGGAGATCAGGTATGCAGGATGGTGCCCCGTTAACAATCGGCGCCGACCACGTCGGACTTGCCGTGAAAAACCTCGAAAGCGCACGGCGGTTCTTTTGCGAATGCCTAGGCTGAAAGCTTGTTGGCGGCACCCGGATCGAGTGCGCCTGCGTTTTCTCCTGCCGCTGAGTAATGGAGGCCCTGTTCCTCTGGTGCTGCTGTGCGGTAATGGCGATCAGTGCAGAGGCCTCGCAGGTCACCGTTCGAGACGAATTGGACGATAACATTGGCCGCCGCACCGGCTGCCACAACATCGCCAAGCCCGTGCTGGATGTTGCCGGCCGCATGAAAGTCTCGCAGGCGGCCGGATAGAAGACGAAGCCAAACGACTTAAGTACATTGCGACGGCCCAGCATTGGTATTGTCTGGGAGGACAAGTCGTTCGAGCCCTACATGATTTGACGACGACTACACAGTCCAACGCACACCTTCATCTGGCACCAGTTGCAATCAGTGCGTAACCATGGAGAAGCCTATGACGACGCATGCGAAGCGCAACATCCTGATTACCGGCGCAGGTTCCGGTTTGGGGAAAGCATTTGCAACTGAGGCGCTTTCATCCGGTCACTCTGTAGTAGGGACGGTGCGGAGCGAGGCGGCCAGGTTGGCATTCGATGCGATGCATCCGACGCGAGCCCGGGCCTTGCTACTGGATGTCACCGATTTCGCGGGGGTCGGTCCTGCGGTTGCGAAGGTTGAAAGCGAAGTAGGTCCGATAGACGTTCTAGTGAACAATGCGGGATACGGGCACGAAGGTATTCTCGAAGAGTCTCCGTTGGAAGAATTAATGCGTCAGTTTGACGTAAATGTATTCGGCGCAGTCGCGATGATGAAGGCTGTGCTGCCGTACATGCGCGAGAGGCGCCGTGGACATATCGTCAACATCACTTCGATGGCCGGATATGTGGGTTTGGCGGGCATCGCCTATTACGCAGGTAGCAAGTTCGCTCTCGAGGGTATCTCCGAGGTGCTGGCGAAGGAGGTTCATCACCTCGGCATCAGGGTAACGGCGATCGCGCCGGGCGCTTTCCGAACCGACTGGGCAGGGCGGTCGATGGTTCGGAGTCCGCGGAGCATAGCCGACTACGACCGACTCTTTGATCCTGTCCGACAAGCACGCGCGGAAAAGAGCGGAAAGCAATCTGGAGATCCCGTCCGGGCTGCCCGAGCACTGCTGAGGGTCGTGGAAGCAGAGAACCCGCCGGTGCATTTCCTCCTTGGTACTGACGCCCTGAAGTTGGTTCGTGAAAAATTGGAGTCGCTTGAGCAGGAGATCGATGCCTGGGAATCGACCACGCGATCGACTGAGTACGCATAAGATACCGAAGACGATGCTTGACAATCCGCTGCTCCAGCAACGCAAGCCGACCAGACACTATACGCGCGGCTCGATTGGAAACTGCCAAGACGGGTGGCTTGATCGCTTTGTACACGACTCTCTAGGAGAACTAACATGGCAAAAGGATATTGGATCACCTTCTATCGCTCCATTACGGATCCGGCCGCACTGGCAGCGTACGCAAAGCTTGCAGGACCTGCCATCATCGCCAACGGCGGCCGCTTCCTCGCCCGGGGCGAGGTCGCAAAGACCTACGAGCAGGGAATCGCTCAGCGCGCCACCGTGATGGAGTTCGATAGCGTCGAGCAGGCCGTCGCGGCCCACGACAGTCCTACCTATCGAGAGGCACTAAAGGCGCTCGGCAACGCCTGCGAACGGGACATTCGCATTATCGAGGGATTGGACTAAGAGCCATACCGCTCCCGCGATGAGGGCATACCGCCGGGAGGAGCGCCTTGACGCAGGCGTACGAAATCATCGATCTCACCTACGAGTCGTGTTCGGCGCCGCTGAAATGTGCACCGTGCTTCGCATGGTTACGTCCGGTTGAGTCTGAGGGGCTGACTCAAAATAAGCTATTGGCATATGTATCGAAGAGTTTGGGCCGCGGTCGGCGAAGACGCGGCGCAGCTTGGGCAATATGAGGCTGCTCCGCAGCAACGGCACCGAAGCATGATGGTCTTCAACTTGCCCCAGCATAGCCAGCAAAAAAACCTCGGTATCGGTGACGATGTGACGCTTGCGTCCTTTGACAAGCTTGGCCATGTCAAATCCGCGTGGAGACGATGTAGAGGATCGTATTCGTAATCGCTCGCGGATTGATCTCGCACCGACTACCTCGCCGGAATGGCACAAGATCACGGTTCGATCAAATTTCCACTCCGCATCCTTCGTATCGCTTGCAATGTAGTCCATCGTGCCAATATTGATCGCGGGTGATTTCAGTCCAAGACGTGTTGTGCTCCCCTCGAGTCTTCGCAAATACGAAGGAATCGCAGCGGACTGAACTCAGTCAGCTTTCACTCTTAATCAACCTCTAAGGACCAACTGATGATCAAAGTTCTCGTTCTCTACTATTCCACGTATGGCCACACCGAAGCGCTCGCGCAGGCCGTTGCCGATGGTGCTCGCTCGACCGGCGCCCAAGTCAGCCTGAAGCGGGTTCCAGAACTCATGTCGCCCGAGATCGCAGCCAAGGCGGGAGCCAAGCTGGACCAGGTCGCGGAGATTGCCAGACCTGAAGAGTTGGTCGACTACGATGCCATCATCGTGGGCACGCCTACGCGTTTCGGTCGGATGTCGTCGCAGCTCGCCAATTTCTTGGATCAGACGGGCCCTCTCTGGGCAGAGGGAAAACTGATTGGCAAAGTCGGCGGAGCGTTCACCTCAACAGCCAGCCAGCACGGCGGCATGGAGACCACAATCTTCTCCGTGCTTACCTCGCTGATGCACCATGGCCTCATTACAGTCGGTTTGCCTTATTCTTACGCCGGTCTTGTGAAAATGGACGAGGTGACTGGCGGCACTCCGTATGGAGCGTCGACACTTGCCGCTGTTGACGGATCACGCAAGCCGAGCGAAAACGAACTGGCTGGCGGGCGTTTTCAGGGGCGTCATATTGCGGAGATTACCGCAGCCCTCAAACGCGGCGCACTTGTCGCAAAGTAAGGTCTATGCAGCGGAAGCCGGGGCGAGAACACCCTCTCCTCGGCTTCTCGATGGTTGGATGGGTCAGCATTGCGTGTTTTCTCCTCAGTGGAAGTAGCGGGCGCCACGGACGTTCGCGTACACGATCGCTTGCCCGTCCGTGGCGGAGGCAGGCCGTCGGCGATCGAGGTTGGTCTTCAGGATCGAGGTAACTGAGGTGTAGGAGCGCGCGCCAATATCGAGCGCGCGGCCGCAAGCTGCTTCCAGTGGCTCATACCGAAGCTGTTGGCGCGCCTGAGGATGCCGATCGTGGCGCGGAAGCCCTGCTCCGGATGCGTCATCTCACGCAGGATGATCTCGATCTGCGCCGATTTTTTCGGCCCGATCTCGTTCGCTCGGCCCTGGATGCGTTCCGGCGACCAGTCGCCATAGCGCCGATGGCTCGACGGCATGTGCCCGCGCACGGTCGTGTGCTTGCGGTTCGATGATGAGCGCACGTGGACAGCGACGCGATTGCCGCGATGGAACAGCTCCACCGCGGTTGCCGTCATCCGCGATTCTGGCAAAGCTGCCATGGTTTCGCGGACTGCCAGTCCGTGCCGTCCTGGACCATCTATGCGACGCGGTTCATGCGCAGCTCGATTTCGAACGGGAGGCCAAGCACCTCGGCCGCCTGCGCGACGCACTTTCCTCGATACCGCGCGTTTGGGTTCCGAAAATGTACAAAGAAGCTTCCCGCGGCCGTGCGCTTGTCATGGAATTCATCCCCGAACTCGACTCCAGACAGGCTGAACGTTGTCCCCTGTCCATGCGCAAACGCTTCGCCGCTGGCGCCCTAGGCGCCGTGTACTGGATGCTGTTCGTCGACGGTCTCGTTCACTGCGACCTGCACCCCGGCAACGTCTACTTCAAGCAGGGAGGGCAGGTTGTCATCCTGGATGCGGGATTTAGCGTGCAGCTAACGGACAAAATGCGCCGTCTGTTTGCCGAATTCTTTCTCGAGATGGCGTTAGGCCGCGGCGGACGCTGCGCTGAGATCGTTATCAAAAGTGCGGTGGGGCGGCGCGCGGATGCTGACCTCGATTCCTTCCGCCTCCGATTGGCGGATCTCGTCAATCGCAATTCCGGCCTCCCAGCTCAGGAATTCAGCCTGATCGCCTTCGCAACCGAAATGTTCGACTTGCAGCGGAAATTTGGACTGCATGCCGCTCCCGAGCTTGTGTTTCCGCTACTTTCCCTGCTGACGATCGAGGGCACTGTCCGCTGTCTGGATCCTGATATAGATTTCCAGGAAACCGCGAAGCCTATCCTGACCCAAGGTGTCTTTCAGAGTCGTCCATTCAACGCCGGCGTCTTGAGATGAGAGTTCGCTAGCCGCGAGCGATGGTGTCGTACTGGTCGGCGCCTGCCTGAGCTCACGCCATGTCGTTCGCCAGGTTCTCCATCGCCTCGACCAGTTCGTCGATGTCATGCCGGTTATGGAACGGGCGCGTTGATATGCGGATGGCGTGATGTGGCGCAGCGACCCCTTCCACTTCGAACTGCGTGTACTTCAGGAGGATTCGATATTCGCTTTCGAGCCGGGCTACGAACGTCTGGAACATCGTCTCGTTGAACACGTCCTCCGGGCGGCGCAAGGGGTTGAACGAGGTCAGGGCCGTCGCCAGGCGGGCGTCGCGATAGGGTGAGTAAACTGCGGCCTCGCCCCAGTGCTCGGCGAGGCGCGCCTTCAGATAGGCACCCAAGCTGACGACGTATTGTTCGATCCGGTCACGGCCGATCTCGTTCCATATATCGCACGCCCTCTTGAAGGCCTGCATCTTGCCGAGGCTCGCACTGCCGACGTTTTGAACGTACTCGGCGATATCGTAGCTCGGCGTGCTGTCGGTGGTCCGTGGCGGCAGGCCGCCGGCGAGTGGATACCAGGTCGAAACGATCGGCCAAAATGCGGGTAGCGGTCCCGGATTGTGCTGAGGCAGCACCTTGTTTCGAATGTACAGGATCCCCGTGCCGGGAGGTCCGCACTGCCACTTGTTGCCGGAGCCTGCGATGAAATCTGCGCCAAGCTGATGGAAGTTGACGTTCAACATCCCGGGGATGTGAGCGCCGTCAATGACGCTGATAAGGCCGCGCTGCTGGGCGAGATCGGTCAGCATTCGAATCGGAAGCATGGTTCCCGTCAAGGCGGTGGGAGCGGAGAATAGCAATAGCTTGGTGCGGCTGTTGATCGCAGCGCCGAAGCGCTCGACATAATCCTCCGCGCACTGTTCGTTTCCCACCGGCAGCTTGATCTTCTTGATAACGACCCTGTGCCTATCGCGGACAAGGGCCATTGGTGCCAAGGCGCCATAGAACTCGTGGTTGGTCGTCAGGATCTCGTCACCCGCGCCGAGCTCAAGGCCGCCCAAAATCTTGGATATCGAATCGGTCGTGCTGACCGTGACGACGATCTCATCGGTGTCGCAGCCGAAGCTCGGTGCGATCGCCTCTCGCAAATCGGCAAACGTCGTGCAAATGGGCTCGTCGTCTTCCATCACGCCGCGCAGCGGCGATGCCTTTGTGTTTGCGTCCATGTTTCGGACGCGGTCATTCAAGGCGAAGAGCGGCCGCGTTTGCTTCCAGAGCGGAGCTTCGAAAGGTCGGACTTGGCTGCTGGCCTCCATTGCACTTCTCTAGGTCACGAGGGAGGCCAGCTGTCACGGAGACGCAGCAGGTTGCGAGTAGGTTGAAGGTGACGCGTCCTCAGACGCGATCACCGAGTTGAGCAAAACCTTTCGTGGACCTGCTGAATGTCTGGGCGTATTTTTGTTGCGTGTTGTGGAAATCGTCCCAGGGCCAACTTCCCCCGCGTTCAGTCGCCCTCAAACTCATCGCGCGGTTTCCCGGGTTTTGCAGCGCGTCACCCAGCATCTTGAGGATAATTTCCCAGCTTGCCAACACCATGTCTGGCGGCGCCGACTCGATCACTGTATCCACAGCCCGTCCTGCGCGTGCCAACGGCACGGGAATCAGCTGTGGGTTCATCGGCACGTAATGGGTGAGCTTGAGATTTGTGCCACCTTCCGACGGCCTGCTCAGTTCGTATCGTATCACGCTTGCTGCAAGCGCGAGCCCGCCGCACGTACCGTTTCCGGCGCGCAGATTCTCAGGAATGGGTTGTGCAGGCGCCGTCTGTTGGCCGGTCACCCACATGTGCTCAAAGACTGCCGGTGCTTCGTATTGAGTAACGATGCCGTGCTGCGTCGACCCGCTGTTGGCAAACCTCAATACGATCTTGCCGCCTTCGCGCTGGTCAACGTCGGCGTCGGCGTACCAGTCGATCATGCGAGCGGGATCCGTCATGGTGCGCCAGACCTCGTCGATGGAGCGATCGAAGTGGCGATTGAATTCGACGGAATACCCCCCGTTCGGGCTTACTTCCAGGCTGCCCTCTTGCTTGAAGGTCGGCGCCGGCTGTCTGGCAACACCGGCGAGCCGCGATCCGGCCTGTTGGGCTTGAATCCGCTCGTCAAGCGACGTGAACCGCTTGTTAATTCGCTCCTCCAACGAGCGAAGCGCGCCGACGATGTCGTCAGTTTCTTTCGCCATTGATCGCCTCCTCGCGATTTTCTTCATGAACGTAAGTTCGGCTGACCGAGGTAGATGAACACGAACTCCCTTCCATCGTAATGCGAAGCTGAACTGCTGGCTTCTTTCATATTGCGCATCTCCAGCGCAGCGCCGTGTCGCGGTCGGGATTGAGGAAGGACGGATGCAGTTTCGTGCCGGCGCGTATGGTTGCCGGCGCTTCGTACCCGCCGTCTCACGATACTGGAGCTAATCTGGTCAGCGCGATTCGTAGGAAAGGCTCGGAAACCACTCCGTGCCGCGGCCTTCGCGGACCAAGTCAAACACGTTCCACAAGGGCCACATCAGGTCGAGGTGACGATGATTCTGACCTGGGTCGGGTGCGACGAACTGCAGTTCCGTACTATAGGCATGCCGAATGCCGTCGCTGCCCCGCTCGAAGACTTGAAGGATTGGGGTTTGGTCCCGGTCTGACCTTTGCGCGTGGTAATCGGAATTAAAGCTGCTGTTTCTTGATGATAACAAACGAAGGTTGCTCCAGTGCCGGTCCCGTCCCAGGTCACGCAATTGCTCGATCGACGTCTTCGCGACCACCCCCAGGGCTGCGCGCTGACGGATGTGGGGGGCGGCACCATTGAGGCTATCCAAAAAGGATGTGCACATCGGGCAAGGCGTTTTGGCGCCCGGCGCGAACATGAATCCGTAGATGACCAGACTTTTCTGGTCGCGCTCAAAAAGTTCGGAGAGCGGAGTTCGCTTCAAGGCTGTACGGTCGTCTAGATCGACCCCACCTTCATCAAAAACGTAGTCCTCCTTCAACCTGCCGCCAGGCGGCAGACTTCTTCGAAGTCTGGCGACTTCCTCAACTTGGCGGCGCAACGCGATTTCCGCCCCGATCAGACGATCCCGCGCTTGACGATAAACATCGGTTTCACCCGGAAATTGCTTGTCGCGGAAGCGTCCCATTTGCGTTTCTCCTAGGCATGGCCAACCCCGGTCAGTTTTCCAATCGAACTAGCCCAACTTGCGCAGAATCGACCCTCGACTATAAGCAAATCAATGCTTTAGCCGAAAAGTTGGCACTACATTTCTTTGGAATTGGGGTCAGGCGCTGTGTTCGAGAGCGGACAAATCCTGCTCGGCGAGGCGCATGCGCTTTGGCAGCACGATGCCGAGACGATTGAGGAGGGCGGCCTGCGCGGGTTCAGGCTGGGTCACACAGCGCAGGCGAAACTGGCCATGTGCGGCGGTCGGCAAGACGACATCCTGGGACTGGATGCGTTTGAGTTCTTCCAGGATGATGCGCGGGGAATTGCCGAGACCTGCGCGGCTCTGCCACATCTCCAGGCTCTTCCACAGCACGAAGGCAAGAAAGCAGACGAGGATATGAGCCTGCACGCGATCCTCGCGCTGGTGCCAGATCGGACGGAGATTGAGCTGGTCTTTCTGAATCCGAAAAGCAGCTTCGGCCTGGGTGAGCTGGATATAGGCCTTCCAAAGCTGTTGATCGCTCCAGTCGCTGATATTCGAGCGCAACAGATAGGCTCCTTCCGAGAGGGTAGCCCAGTCGTCGAACGAGGTGTTGTAAACGACAGCAAGGCGGCAACCAGCGGGGCAGCCATCCGGCTCCAGCGCGATCGTGAAGCGGGCGGCGGATCGCTGGTTTTGCTGCAGGATGCGGCCGATCTGTCGGTTCACCATCGCCGGATCGACACGCTTCTTCGAACGAACGAGCCGCGCTGCCAAGCGCCCTAGCGCTTCTTCAATCCGCCGGCTGAACTTGTTGTGCATGGCCTGCTCCTTGCTGCGCCGATCGGCTGAGCGACACAGGATCACGGTCTCGTCGGTCTCGGGGTGACGCGTAAGCTTGACCTCGACACCTTCCTGGACCACGCGCCAGCCGTCCGGGCGAGCGAGTTCAAGGGCGAACTTCTTCAGCTCCGACTTCGGCGCGCCGATGATGTAGCGTCGGCCGGTTTGGCGCAGCCACGTCAGATTGTCGGCGCTGGCCATGCCGCGATCGGTGATCCAGACCCTTCCCAGCATGCCGTGCCGGGCCTCCATGGTGGCTACAATCGTCTGCAAGGTTCGCGAGTCGTGAGTGTTGCCGGCGAACACCTCGTAGCCCAGCGGAAAGCCGTCGAAGGTTACGACGAGCGCGATGCACACCTGCTTGCAGTCGGGGCGATGATCGCGAGAATAGCCGCGTTGCGCCTGTGGATTGGCCGCGGCTTGGCCCTCAAAATATGTGCTCGTCACGTCATAAAGCAGCACCTCGTTCTGGACCGCAAACAGCTCGCCGCAGCGCTGCGACAGATGCGCTTCGAGCTCGCTCTTGTAGGCGAGCAGATGATCGAGGGCGCGATAGAGCCGGTCCTTGTTGACCTCCTCGTCGCCGAGCTGCAGCAAATCCACGAGCGCCGTGCGGCGATACCAATCTTCCGCGATGTGCAGCTCGCTCGACGGCTCGCAAAACCGCGCAGCAACCAGCACGGCCGCCATCTTCGACCACGCAATGCGTTCCTTGCCGATCGGAAGCAGCCGCTCGCACAGAGCCTCGAGTCCAGTGCCGCGCCACAGCGTAAGCGCCAAATTTACATCGCCAAATTGACGCGGCCGCTCGATGCGGATGCCCTTCAAGCGCACCGGCACCGTCAATTGCTCGCTGCCATCATCGAACAGTCGCGCGTGCTCAGGAGTGCCGATCAGACGGTGCGCCAGCGCTCGTGCTTGCACGCGACCCCGCTCATCGAGCTCGCCGAGCTGTGCCACCGTTTGCTGAATGACCCGGCGGCCAACACGCACGCTACGCACAAGGCGCCAGTAGCGATGAACCTTCCCATCCTTGCGTATCGTGGTGTGGCGCAGATACATGCGACCGAATCAATCCGACTCGTCGCTTCCAGAAAATACCCTAGGTTGGCACTACACGCCGAAATCCCCGATCCGCACCGTCTAACCAATTGATCCGATTCAAGTCACGTGGCGCAAAATCTCGAAAAATAGTCAAATCCCGCCTCCAACTGCGCAAGTTGGGCTAGCGCTGACAATCGCGATGGCGCGCCGGCGCGGGCCGCACCTGCGACGCCCGCTTTCAAAAAGGATGGCGGTCTTGCTTGTTCATCCAAGCGCGATAGGCCTCAAGCCCGGTTTCGCGCTCAAAGTTGTCGGTCACTGGGATGCGTTGCTGGGTCAGCGGCTTGGCTAGTTCTTGGTACTGGACGACGTCCTCGAAGCCGATCTGGCGGGCATCCTCCAGGCTGGCGCCGCAATACACCCGATCGATGCGCGACCAGTATATCGCGCTCATGCACATCGGACACGGCGCGCAGTTGACGTAGATCTCGCAGCCCTTGAGCATACGCGCGCGCGCCGGCAGCGGGTCGGGCGAGTCGGCTTCCCGTGGTATCATTCCAAGAATAGTGTCCGCCGCATACTCGCTGCCCATCA
>Ga0307516_10002920_pt1 | contig 22394 bp, 21 predicted proteins | sample 19_EM_MG_FD_203310 | JGI IMG/M metagenome (GOLD analysis project Ga0307516, IMG submission 203310) | Populus trichocarpa ectomycorrhiza microbial communities from riparian zone in the Pacific Northwest, United States - 19_EM | ecosystem: Host-associated > Plants > Roots > Unclassified | place... | reverse complement strand
ATCGATGGCGACGAGGTGAACCTTGGCGTGGCCGTGTTTTCCGGTCTTGGACGTCGACATCTCAACGATTTTGCAAGGACGGCCTATTGGTTATGATAAGCACGAACACACCTCCGGAGCCGAACAACGACGCACCCTTGATGACAACATGTCCGTTTTTGCGGAGAGCAGAGCATTGCGTAGGATAGGTTAGCGAGGCGCCGGCACTCGCCTGTAAAGTTGAATCGACCACAGATCTGTATCAGCAATGATCGAAGGAGTGATACTATGATCCTGACCTGCTCAAAGGTCTGGTGATGAGACTCGTCGTCAGACATTGTGAGGGATACAAGTGCGATCTATGTTTTGTCTAACAGAGAGGAAGTAGATGAGATGAGGAGATGATGGATATAATACGGAGGGGAAACTGAGTAGATGTGGTTTAGTGATCGTTGCACTGGAAAAAAACTATCCGGCGATTGCCTGTCGCATTTTCGATCTCCGATACAACCATGCCAAGATGCCTCTTTGCTATGTATTCTATTCACTGAGACTGCGAACAGATCATTTTCAAGTTCGAACTTCGAGGCTTGGCTGACAGCGAAGTAGGTCGTCCTGAGAACACGCCGTTGGCCAACTGCACGAGTTCTGATCGCAATGTCCATTGCCAACTGCGCGCGGAAGGTTCGAAGGTGGTTGGCCATCATCAAAGAACCTTCAAGGTCATTTGCTGAGTTGACCATTGAGGGCGTCCCTGACAAAGACCACGCAAGAACATATTTGCAACTTGCTGCCCTTCATAGAATCATTGTATGAACTTGAAATGGCTGTGAAGAATTCAGAGTGATGCCCTTGTTTGGCACAACTAGTGTTGCTGTGAACACTCAAGTCAGCCGTTGCACCCCTTGCGCCAATCAACCGAAGGGCTCAGGTCGATCTACATAAACTGTCTTACTTTGGATTGCCAGATCTACCCAGTTTTTGTACGTGTCGACTTGTAAACCGCCTTCTGGCAGCTATCGACCGTCGCGATCATTACTAGCAGGATATACACGCGATTACGTCCATGCATCCTTTCGGAGGAACGCCCATATGTCCCAGATGTAGCAAATCCGTCTATGCTGCCGAGCAGGCAGGTGTTTTCGACGTCCATCGTGTAATCAATTCGAAAATGATGCTTTGAACCAGGTGATGGGTCCAGGCCGCAAGGTGAGGCACTCGACCTAAATTTCATCATGGACTGTCTGCCAGACAGGCTCATTTATCAATTTACCAACGCCGCTTCCATCAGTTGTATCACAAGGTAAGTCCACTATTCCACTCAGCGATGACATCAAGCTACAGAATTTTCTGTGAACAGCCCTGTTTAGCATGTACCACCTGTAACAAGCGTCTGGATTCTTTGACCCTACTGGAACATGACCAGCTGGTGCGTCCTGTTCACCGACCCTTGTATCCGTCTCATCGTGACAAATCGTGACAGCCATACTGGTAAGCACTGCTCTTGCAACCAACACTTCCAGTGTACTTACTCTCGTATCGTTCGGCTGCAGCAAAACTTGTCACATCCGAACCTTTGGTACCCGTGACTTGCGACACGCAAACCTTCCTCACAGAGACGACGCATCTCCCCCACCCTTCCCGACATCATCACTCGGTTCCGCTGACGAATCGCCCGTCAATACACCTACTGGTTCGGCAACCCCAGTGCGAACCCCACTTCCAACTCCTTTCACACATAATAGGGCGTATGGTTCAGCCGATTTAGCTTCGCGTTCCCCCGTTCGGGCTCAATTCACTGGTACTGGTGGCTCGACACCCCTTTTGCGTGCCAACTCTATGCTTCCTGCACGCTTTGGCCGACCACCCACTCCGCCTCCGGAATCAATAGGTTCCGAAACGGAGGAAAGGTCTCAGGAAGCCGCTGTGGATATTGATGAGGGTGTGGAACCTAGTTCCGTAATTTTGGAAGCAAATATGGCACGCACGGAGCGCGGAGGTGATTTCCAATTTCCGCCCACCGTTCCCGTTGGATCTTCCAAGTCTACCTCCGGTGCACCCAGCATTCCCGGTGAATTGAACAATGTCTTGCCACTGGAACGCCCTGCGTCACCCCTTAAGCTAAATTCGAACGGGCTGACGATGCCAGGTAATTTGAGTCCTTTGAAACAGACGTCTACAGGGACTCGGTATGGAATGGCGCTGGGCGGCGTTGGTACCAGCCCTGGAAAGTCGTGGGGCTTAGGGGGTGCTACTCCTGCGTGCCCCCGATGCGGAAAGAATGTCTACTTCGCTGAGCAGGTTGGTGGACTTCCTGTGTACACTGCCTCGAAATTATATTTCTGTCGTAGATCAAGGCAATTGGGAAGGTGTGGCATAGGGGATGCCTGCGTTGTACATCTTGCAACGCATTCCTAGACTCCAAGCGGCTAAACGAAAAGGACGGTGAGCCGTTATGTGGGCGATGCTACAGCAAGGTGTGCTTTTTACAATGTTTTCCACGTGCTTCTGAGTTTAATGCCATATTCCCACAGCTTCATGGGCCGCAGGGGAACGGGTACGCCCTTCTGGGAAAAGCAGGTGGTTAGTTGGCCGCGAAGACGTCATTGGCCTGGTTACACGTTATTATTATCAACTTTGTTTGTATGGTTTGTTACCCATCCGCACTCGAGAGCAGGACTTTCGAATATACTAGTTTGGAGCGAGCACTATCAAGTGACACAGCCAATAAAGTACTGTTCCTGCTATGCCATTGCATCTTGGAATGGACTCTCCGATTCCTCCCCCCAGGTGCATCTCTTCCCAACCTGCCGCAAGCACCCCGCGCTCTTCCGTTTAGCGTCGCACCTCACCCAGCTTCCATCCAGCACCAGGGTATACATCCCCCTTCTTACTCTCCTACAATGCTTTCACCACTGTGGACAGGTGACGTACCGTCACTTTCCGTTCCCAGACAACAGTTGTTGGACGATCTCCTCAGCAGATTCATGCGTATTATCATATTGAACCACTTTTGCAACTATCGGGTCCCATACTTCTTCGAGTTTCTCTGATATCGCCTTAGCATCCACATCATCTTTACCGCATGGTAGTGTATCCCACATCGTGGTAACGAGGATAACCTTTGGCATGTCGTTTCCTCCACATGTCATAGTAGTCAATTTGCATTTGCTGAGAAATGGGGTGCTGTTTGTGCACTCCTGTGTGATTGGATGGAGGTACAGAATACCCACGAGGGGTGGCTTTCCTTCATATCTATGCAGTAGTGAGAAGGGCCGAGCAGTGATGATGGGTACGATAATGTAAAAAGGGTCGACTTACGATAGCTTCACCCAGTTCGTGATCTCGCTCAAGATCCTCGTATTGCCCAATAACGATTCTGTGAACCCAGGAACGTCCAGGACGGCAATATGCTTCGTTTCACTCATGTGAGCAAAGGCTTGAACATGCTGTGTGCATGGCTTCAAATTATTGCTGATGACTACCTGATCTCCCGAGAGCTTGCTGATAAACTTGACGAGGGCATAGTCAAGGAACGAACTTAACGCATCGGAACAGGTCTTACTGTGCTCTTTCCGGATCCTGTTGGACCAATTACACTAGATTCGTGAGAAGTACGAGTGAGATGTGGATCCTATGGGAAACGATGGACTGACGCACATTATAAATGCGTCATCTTGTGTCCGTTTACAGGTGGTGAAACCAGATTTGCGAGACCAGGTGCTTATCACGTTGCATTTGGGTCGTGGTACGTCTTCTGTGGTCTTTGCAAAGTCGTACCCAGGGGTCTCGACTCAGATTCGTGAAGAAAGCAACTTACAAGACAAATATCATGATGAGGCGCCATCGCCGACATATCATGTAACACGAGTTCCCGGAGCGTCTTAGTCGAAGTGGCGAAGTATTTGTGTGGCACTGTTGTCACGCACGCATGCGCATGGAAGCTAAGGTCGTACGTTTGTGACAAGTTGCTGCCATTGACTGTCCACCACGTGTGCATGTCGGGATACTGATTCTCTAACTTGGTTATGACAAGAGCAATAGGAACTTTTTTCCGGCAGTCCTCCTTGTAGATGGCATTGTATGCCCTGCGTAGGTTATTCCTTGCCCTTCCAGCTGTCGTGCATAAAATGAGGAGGTGCACGCCTTCGGAGGTGCGCAGGTGTTCGAGGAGCTCTTGAATATTCTTCAAGGCAGGGTCTACCGCCACGGGTTTGGTCTCTCCCTGTTCTAACCCTGGTGTTTCCCAAACTTTGATGTGGGTGGAAGAGTTAAATGTGAGGGAGTAGCACATTGTGCAACGAGCCATAAGATTTTCGGCATCATTGGACGGTTTAGCAACATCTCGTCCAACAATGGAGTTGACAATTGAAGACTTGCCTACCCCTGTTTCTCCGATAAGGACGATATTGCGTACACCCATCTAAGGTGGCCGAAAGGTTCGTTTGACTGGTGACTGACGTGGAACGCTAGGATAGAAAAGGACCTTGCCGCAATGATGAGGCTGCTGTGATTGAAATATAGCGTGGATACTACTCGGGGCCATGATCGACAGACGCAGGCTGGCCAAAGCAAATAGTGGCGAATCAAATGCATCCGCAGTAACTGGGCAAGGGTTGGGTGGGTACGCCGCCGCCGCCATGTTGTGTGTCGACAGTGACGACGTTGATACGGTAATAATGACAAGCCACGTGATCAAATCCAAGTCAATTTCATTCTTCGTTGTGGGTCGCGATGGGTGTCGCAGGGCTATGGGAGGCAAGTGCGCGGTTCCAGGAACGACAGCGGGAAGACTGAACGACCGTATCAACAGCTTATTCGTCCAGCAGCTGAGGTGCGCTCTTTGACAGAACTGGCAGTGACTGAAGGGTATATCGCGAACCCTGGCGGTCGACGTGGATTTCGAATCGGCATAGACGCGTCTATTTGGTTCTTTCATGCAGCATACGGAAGAGAAGGTGAAAATCCAGAACTACGTACACTTTTCTTCCGATGTTGTCGACTTCTGCAAACGCCTCTCCTCCCCCTATTCGTCTTTGACGGTCCCAAACGGCCCGCAGTCAAGCGCGGAAAGCGCGTAGGTGGAAGTGCACACTGGCTCACGACGGGTATGAAGAACATCATCCAGGCATTCGGTTTCGAGTGGAGAACGGCCCCTGGCGAGGCCGAGGCCGAACTTGCATATCTTAATAGAATCGGTGTCATTGATGCCGTCCTTTCGGACGATGCGGACAATTTTCTCTTCGGTGCCACCATGGTCATTCGAAAGTGTGTCCTTTTCCGTCTTGATGTTTATGTACTAATACTGCGCAGCCCAAGCAGCACACTCTCCGGCAATCGCTCTCGCCCAGTAACAAACTCGGAGGGTCGAGACGACGGTAATCACGTGCTTACTTACCGTGCTTCTGCCATATCGACTCACGCTTCTGTACAAATTACTCGCTCCGGTGCTATCCTAATTGCCCTTCTCTCCGGTGGTGACTACATCCCTGCTGGTCTCCCAGGCTGCGGAAAGGGATTTGCTTCTGGACTTGCTCGTGCGGGCTTTGGCGAGTCCTTGGTAGAGGCAGTCAACACCCTCAAGGGAGAAAGACTGGATGACTTTCTGAGTGAATGGCGAAACCAGATAAGAGTGGAACTCAAAACCAACAGCAGTGGCTTTCTACCCTCGAAGAAACCCTCTCTCGCAGGCTCTTTACCTGACTCATTCCCTTCTCTTCCCGTCCTTCTTTCGTATGTATCTCCCATCACATCAGAGACAGAGCGATCACGCCATCCTCTACTTCCCGTTTTATGGTCAAATGATCCAGATCCGGCCCAGATTGCTGCCCTCTGTGAATTATATTTCGAGTGGGGTGTCAAGGATGTCATTATCAAACGCTTCAGGACTGTACTATGGCCAGGGATCGTGTGTAGAGCCCTCCGACGCAAAGTTGTCGATACAGATGATGCTAGCCAGTCAGATCACACATCCGATCCCAAGGGCCGCTCCATCTCTAATTCCACAGGGACCAGTGCTAATGTTGTAAACCTTGCGTTCTCGCAAATACTCCCATCAACGTCGAAAAAGGGCTCTGCAGACCAGGTTTCCCCTCTCCCTCCTACTTCATATTCACTCGCTTCTTTTCCTCTCGTTGCATCTGCGTCCCGTCCTTCCTCCCACATAGACAATCCGAATGACAATAAAGACAGCACTTCTCCGCTCCTACTCGACGTTCTTTCTATTCGCGAGCATCCTTCAACAGACCGAACTCCGGAATTCCGCGTGCTCATCAACCCAACGACACTGGTAGATCGCGCTGCGTCCGGAGTACGCGGTATCAGACCGCCTCTCGATGTCCCGCTTGCATCAGATGATGCGGGTTCCGCAGAAAATGGTGATGATGAACTTGACGGCGATGGGGGAGCTACTGATGATGTAGAGGGTCCGGAAAGACTCGAGACAGCTGCCCAAGCGAAGACTAAGAAGAAAGTCAAGGGGCCACGATCTGCTCCGGCTGCCCCTACTGCATCGTTGCGCTTATGGCTGCCCGCTGTGATGGTCCGTGCCGTAGTACCGGAATTAGTGCATGGGTATGAAGAGAAGGCTCAGAAACGAGCACTCAAAAACGCGAAGAAGGGGGCGAAGGGGGCGAAGGGGACAGCTACAAGCAAGGTTGGTTCAAAGAACTGCGCGACTGCAATTGGTTCCGGGGACGACGCAGCCACAAAAAGCAAGCCAAAACGCACCACCGCGCATGGTAAGGGCCCTCGGAAGGCGAGCAAGCAAGCAGAAGTGCAAGACGAAGGTTACGAATATTTTGATTTGAATCTCGCAAGCACGTGCTCGGAGGATGAATCAGATGCGAGTTCTTCCATGCTTGCAAAGGTCAAGGGGAAAGGGAAGGCAAAGTCTGCCATGGCTGGGGGAATAGTGAATGGGCCCACAAAGGGCAAGTCGACCGTGAAAGACTCCTTTTCCACAATCAAACCATCCACTCCCACCGCTACGACCGCATCCAAGCCGTCCACTAACAGATCCAAATTATCCTTTCCTCCCTTTGACAACTTCACACATCATAAACCCTTACCACTGGTATCAACCCGTCCCCTCGACGTCGTACGTTCCAGGGCTACAGCGTCGAAAGATCCGCCGAATCTTAAACTGATGCTTTACGAGGAAGAAGAATCGTCCTCTCCTCCCCCCTCGCCCGTGAAGACAACTACTCAACGTGCCCCTGTCTTTTCTACCAATCCACCCGCTCCGAGAAAACCACCTACATATGTTGATGTGAGCTCGGACGAGATCGAGATTACTGAGGTCAGACAGGTTACTGTCCCTGTGATGTCCCCTTCTCGGAAAAACAACACAAGCCAAATTGCGAACGAACCGACTAAAGGGGGGAAATCAAAGGCGGCAGTAGCTGGTTTCTTTACTGCACCGACTCTGATGGGTGAGGCCGCTCCCAAAGTGAATGCTACCATCGCGAAGTCGGGTTCTAAACTTGCGCAAATGCGCCCACTCTCTGACACTGGGGAAGAGTCGTCACACAGTGGGCAAAGCATGGGTATACCGGATACACTCATGCAGTATTCCCCGCCTAAGCTATATAATCCGCATCTACCGAAGTCGAGCGACATGGGAATATCGGAGACTTTTGAAGAAGCCAGTGTGATCCACATCTCAAGCGGTTCGGATGGTGAGATGGACGAGCTTTCGAGTGGGATCGCGGACATGGCAATGATCATGTCAACACCTCCCGTTCTCTCTGACCCAGAGAAAGAACCAGGGCCTCCTCCACGTATAACTTCGAAGTTTAAACCGGCTCCCATTCGCACGGCGCGGAGCAGAGGGAAGGATACTGGAGTCGGATTAACGAAGGCCGTCAAGGTCTCGGCGGAGAATACGGAACAAGACTCTCCGGTGATGATGACGGATATCACATCGAACCACACTAAAGCACTACCCCCGTTGCTTGTGGCACGGGCTAAGGCAAGCGCCAATAGAGCTACCTCTGCCCTCTCCGCTTCGAGCAAGTGGGCTGTAACGACATCTGGAACCTCGATTCCCAAGGCACGGAAGAAAATACTGGTACCGGAGGACAATATTATCGATCTTACCTAGCATTTGTATGGACCTTTTCATGTTACTACTACCATAGGGACCTTGGCCAATTAACGGCAAAACATGGGTTGTATTACTATTACACTGCCTACACAAGACATCGTCCATCAGCGCTATCAGCACTGTAGCCCCTTACGGGCGTCATAACCAACATAACAACAGTAGTTATGCTGCCATGGAATACACTAACGGTGAAACATGAATGAACGGAAGTAAACCTATGAAAGCAATGATCGTGTACGGCTTGCGTGCCCTTTTTGCCGTGAAATACATACACTCGACGCCCACTGACCTTGCAACTGTCACGGTGCTCAATACGCCGTCGTGAAGTTTCGGTAAAGTTCCTGGGACATCACACCTTCCACTCCTGCATTCCGCTCGGCGCCGTCCTCGTTAGGTCCCTCCTCCAATGACTTGATGAATCTCTTCACGACCTGTAGCCGCTGCCGCCAATTGGTAATCACCTCCACCTCCATCTCGTCCCTCTCCGTCTTCTCAAACACGCTTGCGAACTGGTCTGCTATCAAGCTAAGCTGCCTGACAAGTAGGGGGAGCTTCTCCGCAGAAATGAGCTTGAAGCATCCGATCGGCGTAAAATCTCTCATGCCCGGTGCACGCTGCACTGTCACTTTAAAGTACTCAATGTCGGGTTCGTACGCCAGCGCGGAGCCTGCAGAACCACTGGGGTTCGACTGCTTGAAGTTTGAAAACGCAGCAATGGCGCCCAGGGAGTGTGGTTCGATGACGATGTTCACGAACTGGAACTGCGTCGCCAGTGTATCGAACCGATATGGCTTTCCCGAGTCGTTCCACACGATTCTCACATAGTCGTTGCCGATGTGCCTCTTTTTGTTCACGCAATACTCGTCGTTGGGGTCGTTGGGCATCATCGTAGCGGTGTGGTAAAGGACCTGGGCAATGTCGTCCCACCACGCATACGCATACTCTCCGTCTTCATCTGGGGTCAAACCGCCCGCGTAGACGTCAACCTGGCCCCGCAGATTGATCAGACGACCAATACCCTCGAGGAAGCGAGTGTATGCTGGCGACCCATGAGTGTTACGGAGGATTTCCCGCTCGTGTGTCTGACCAGGAGCAACATACATGATCCCCACTTTGTGGGTGTCGATGACAGGAGTTCGATCCAAAGACCGAAACAAGCTAGGAAGTGCGGATTCGTTGATAATGCGTTTATGCGTCGGGGAACGATGTGGGTCAGGATATGGAGAAAACTGGAGTGCGAAGAACGAGGGATCAACCCTGACATGTTTACGTCGCTGCGACGGGGCTGATTTGCTCCACACATACCCCGTGATTGGATCAGGAACAGGCGTGGGGGTATCGCCAGCGGGGACTACACATCCAAGCACGTCGCGGATCTCCTGCACATCAAGGAGCTGGCTCAGAAGACATCTAGTTCGCAGAAATAGGAGAAACCTCTTGCCTTGTTCTCGCTGTCAGCCCGGGCACCTTGGGGGTCAGGCCGCGTTGGTTTGGTCTCCTCCCTATCCATCAGTAGCCCAGCAGACAAAGATATCATGTCAGGATCCACATCGCCGGGACCAACGAGGGGGACATTCTCCAGCCTGCACAAGAACTTGGTGAACCCCGACGGCCGTCGAGAGACCACCTCGATCCAGCCCAGCCTGCTGAGCGTGCGGATCGTGACAACTGCGTTGCCCATCAACCACGACTTTTCGCTAATCGCAGGCTCCGAAGGTGCCTCATCGGATGAGGTTTTGGTAAAATTCATGACAATCTCGTTCAGGACCGATTCAGCAGGTCGAGGATCCGCGCTAGCATAAGTATATCTCGCCAACCAATCAAAGCATACCTCGGTCGGCTCGTCCACCTCTTCCCTCCCCTCGTTCGCGAGTAGTAGTTGTTTAGTAATGTACGGAATGTGCCTTGGCCGATCTGAAAGCCTGACTGACAAGAACCACACGTATACAACATTAAATGAGATCATGCGAACATGCTGGGACATTGCCCATGAGATCGTAGGAATGGCGCCGGGGCGGTTATGGTGCTGGAGGTATTGCAGGGCAACGCCAAATATCATCTTGAAGTCGTCCTCCCGCAGGTTAGCGTGGAGTTCGCTGATCGAGCCAGTGATAGAAAGGAAGTTGAGGATGTGGACGGCCATGACAGGATTAGACATGATTTGAGAAAGCTTCACGAGCAGTAGGGGGAACGTCCGCTTGAGAGAGGACGTTAACTCAAAGGCGCATATCGTCAGCGCGCGGAGGCAACCTATGATCGTCGAAGGTTGACCATTCAGACCTTCTCTGAGAACGTCCACAAGAAAATGTCGAAGTGATATATCAAAACAACGACGATAGTTGATCAAAACAGAAAGTGTTCGATATGCGAGGCCATGTGCGTCGCGCGCTTTCAAGCCAGGTGGCCAGCGGTCGATGCACGATCCCAGCTCTCCTTTTGTGACGCCATTACAGACCACTGTAAGCAGCTTCGGCATAAGCTCGCGGCATTTTGGGCCGCAAAAGAAGTGCTTGTTCGCCAATTGAACAGGGAGATAGCATAAAACATAGGAAAGAATCTCCCAGTTCCTCTCTGTTTCCAGCAGGGTCATTAATGCCACAAAATATGTGTCGACTTTGAGCACGCAGGTAGACTCGTCGGTGGGATCGTATGTGATCACACCTTCGCTAGGCGCATCTGCGTCGGTCATCGTGAATGGTAGGACCTCGGGGATAGACCAGAGAGTGTCCCTTATCGATTTTTGGGGATGGGTGGTGGAGTACGGAGGTGAAATAGCCACTGGAGCGCGAGATCTACTCCTACTCGACGTACTCTGTGAAGTTCCTACCCCGCGCCCACGTGACGTCCGCCTTCCGTCCCTCTCTTGTTGGCTCCTTTGTTTTCTGAGAGGAAAATCTTCGTCATCGTCTCGTTGATAAAGTGCATGGCTAGGAGCATGAAAGGCAGAGTTCGGTGCCCGCCCAATCAGCGAGGCCAGCATCGCAATGTGTCCGTCAGCGTCGTGGTGCGCTTCTACAAAGTACAGACGATGGTCGCGGTCTGCCTGTAATCGTACCAAGAACTGCAGGGCGGCCAGCCGTGCCCGAGGGCATTTTCCGCTTACAATGAGCTGAGCGAGCGCGTCGAATACCGAGAATGCGACATCGACATTGCTTTGTGAGAGTGAATACGGCGTAAAAACCAGCTGGCTGAAGATCGTCACGAGTGCGATGACAGAGCAAGAAGCACGAGTGAGGATTGGTTCGGAAGGTAAAAGGGACGGGGATGATGTAACAAGCGCCTGCTGAGGCTGAGGTTGTTGTGGCTGGTGGGAAGGAAGTGTGTCCACTTGCTCTTGCGACAGCTGCGCTTGTGACTGGGTCCGAGACGACCCTGCCAAGGTGGACAACAAGGACATGAGTCCAGAGTCTCTTGAAGGTATATTCCGGTACTCGGACTGTCTCCTCGAGAGTATGGGAGATGCAACGCTGGACGATGATCCGCCAGAGAACGCCCCAAAGACCGGAGGAGAAGACGGTATGTCCCCTGTATTCACAGATGCCGTGTCATCGTCGTCCTCTTGTACGCCTTCCACAGCGACACGCTTCAGCAGCTCGATCATGTCCTCCGTCAAAGTCAACGTCAAAGTCGAAGGCCCAATCTGATGCGTGGACGACTTTTTGCGCACGGTTCGCAGAACGATTTCGTCTGCAAGGATCTTCCACATTGCCGAGCAACCGTACCCTGAGACGAGATCCTCGACATACTCCTCCGCGTCAGCCTCACGCTCACAGAACTTGAATACAAGCTCGGCGAGGGCCATCCTGTAGCTATGGAGATCCCTGAGGGAATCATAGATCATCTGTAGTGTCTTCATGACCTCAAGCCTTGTCATGGGCCGGGAGGGTGAGAAGAGGATTCCATTGGAGAGGATGGTGTCCCAGTTGGTCAGCCAGGTCGGCGAAGCAGGTGAAAGGTCATGCTGCTCTAGCATGATAGCGGGAAGGTTGGCTGTGTCACTGTCAGTCAGGTGCTCGGATATGGACAAGAGTGTCAAAGACAACGAAGGGTTCATGTACGTTGAGTGGTCGCGCGCCAGGAGAGAGGTAAGTGTCCGGAGGAACGGGGTTGATGCATCATTTGGCTGGGAGAGTGGGACAACGAAAGGAGCATCATCAGAATTTCTGAAGATGAAGAATGGTCAACAATCCCTTATATACGTGAATAACACGAGGCACATACCTGAAAGGTCGAACGAAGCTAGCCAAATGGTGAAGCGTCTCACCCGCGATCGATGCTTCTTCTTCGTCCCACTCGATCCGATCGTCGCGCTCGTCCAGTTCCTGGAAAACATCTTTGAGCGTCCCGGCAGCCTCGTCCAATATCTTGTCTCTCTCGGCAATATTCACTTCCGATTGTTCTCCTGCAGAATATCTGACCCACGTTTCGAGAGACTTACATAGCATTCTGCCGAGTTTAAGCAGATCCCAGCCAGACAGCTCGTCCTTGGACCATGCACGCTCCATAAGGTCCTTTTCAAGGTCTATCTGTGAAGGCGCGCCAGACGGCGAATACGACAACGAACTGAGTCTTGTAATGTATGCCCTTGCCATCTTACTGCAGAGCCCTTGGCGGATGTCATTTCTAAGTGTCCGATGTGCGCCGAGCGACGTCGCATACCATACCGGGTTAGTGGCATCACTGTCAGACGTGGGTGGAGACAGGTGGCGTTTGAGGATCATCATGCAAGATGTTCCGTATGGACCTGCAAAGAGAGAATGAAGCGTCTTTTGGATCCTATCCTCCAGCCCTACGGGACCGAGTGGACGGCCAGTCATGACCGAGAGACGAGGGAGAGGAGACGCGAAGAATGCCTGGGCGCGGAAAAGGAGGGGCAGAATGAATGTGAGAATGCGTGGTGTGAGGGATTTTAGCTGTGAGGTGAGGTGATCGAGGTAAATTGTAACCATGAGCTCGGCTGGATGTTTGCTCGCCTGCGGTATGATTTGTACCAAGGGAGCGCGTAGAGAAAGAGAGGAGGGGTGTCGTCGATGCCCGTTTGGTGGTATGGATCGTGGATTGGAAGATGGTGGATCGTGGGGGGTAAGGACAGGCGTGCTTTCTGAGCTGGGGGTGGGTGACGATGGAGGGAGACCAAGAGCTCTGCCTACCAGGCCGGCATAGAATTGGAGGACGCTAGCAAGGTCACCTTCTGACACGCGTGCGGCCGTTTCAGGGTTGTCGAAGATAGTGGAGATGAAGGAAGCGATGAGCTTGATGCTATGTTCGCGATCGGCACGCTCGGACGGATCACAGGATACATAAACGTTGAATGCGCCTTCGATCCAACTTTTGAGGACGTTGAGGAGGGGAATCTCGATACCGAATACGTCCTTTCCATCTTTTGTGAGTGCACGAAGGGCTTTGAGACGCAATTCCCCGATTTCGGTGGACCACGCGGATCGCAAGACGAGGGTGAAGAAGGAAAGCTTGTCAGAGGTAGTCGCTTTCTGGTCGTACCTGTCCCAGAACGCAAACATTATTTCATACCCTGCGCACTGCAGTTGTGGGGGGGAGTCTGGTCCGCAGAGGGAACCCAGAAGTGGACTCAGGGCTGCTAGCGGGGGAAGAGGAGACTGCGTCTGGATGAGAGATGCGAGAGCACGTGCGTGGGCGAGACTGGGCACTGCAGGGGGCGACAGTGACTGGACGAGATCATCGAGGGAGAGAGCCTGAGGCTGGTGTAGCATAGATGGTGTAGTCTCGAGTCTGGGTCTCCGCCATGCGAACGAGGGGAACGTCGTTGTGTTCGACCGCTGTCTGGTGGTGGGTGTGTTCGGATCACGGGCCATCCGAGCGTCCGCGATGTCTTCTACGTGGTTAGTCTCAGCCGTCAACCACATCGACGAGTCCCAGTCTTACCTGCTCCCCGGTCTTGATACTCGACGCTGAGATGCCCAGGATCGACTCCAGATCCTCTTTTGGATCGCCATTATGTCAGCATCATGCAACCACTTTGATTATGTAAACATTGACCTGCTCATCGCGTCCCCGCAGCCCACATTTAACATGCCGTCCACATCACCCGCGCAAGCACTTCTGAACAAGGCAGACAAGAAAGCCAATTCTTCAACCGGATGGTTCTCGTCTCAATCATCCAAGTACGAAGAAGCTGGCGATCTGTATCAACATGCCGCGAACGCATTCAAAATAGATAAACAATTCAGGGAGGCAGGCGATGCCCACGCCAGAGAGGCCGAATGTCGGGAGAAGTGCAAGGAAAGTAACGATGCTGCAAATGCATGGTGGAATGCCGCAAAGGCGTACAAGAGGGGATACCCCGAACGTAAGCCGCATCCGCTCGACACCGGCTCAGCTTCATCCCTTCCCACAGTCGCCATTCAGGCCCTTAGCCAGACCATCACCCATCTCACTACATCTGGGCGGTTTCGCCAGGCAGCGGATAGAGAAAAGGAGATTGGCCAGATATACCAGCACGAACTACACGATCTCCGCAAAGCCTGCGAGAGTCTCGAACGAGCCGCCGACTGGTATTCTCAAGAAGATGCCACTGCGTTCGTCCCCCTGTGCTCGCAATAAGCTCGCTAACGTTCGCACTGTTTAGCACCGCAAATTCTTGCTACAAAGATGCCGCCGATCTCCACGCCGAACTCGAAGAATACCCACAAGCCATTACGCGCTACGAACAAGTAGCTGATCACTCGCTCACATCGGCCCTCACAAAGTATAGCGTCAAAGAGTATTGGCTGCGGGCTTCTCTTTGTGCACTTGCCATGAAGGTCATTTCAGTGCCTTTCTTCCCCTCCCCATCGTTCTGATCGTCACACAGGATTCAATCACTGCAAAGCGGAATATTCAGAAATATATGGCACAGGACACAACTTTCTCATCGACACGTGAATGTAAATTCATTGAAGCCATCATTGAAGCCATCGATGGAGACGATCAAGAGGCGTACACTGCCTGTTTGGTAGAATTTGACAAAATCACCAAGTTGGACAGTTGGAAGACAAACATCTTGCTCAAGATTAAGAAGCACATCGACGCAGAACCCACTATACTCTAATTTACGTGCAACGCATGTAGCATTAGTGCTGTATTGTCTTTTCTTACACTTTGCTCATTGACCACCAGGCATTCACCCTGCTGCGTCTAGTTACATAATATACACTTCGACCTTGGACACTTCGTAAAGCCTTGTTCACTTGGCTGCTCAGCGTCGTCGCGTCCGAGTCAGACAAATCGCTAACGCTGAGCACGTATACTACCCCAACAAGCACTACCACGATGACATCCACTGATAGCCTTTGAGTTCGTCGATCCCTACGACCACCGGCCCATGCCATCCGCATCGTCTACTCCCACAAACCAGGCTTCCCCGGTCGCAAACCGAAACAGCCCCACTTACTCATCTCTGAACGCTTTTTTTTTTTACTCCTTGATGCTCCTGTGTTGCTACCCTCTGTATTTCCCGCTTACAGACTCACTGTTCGGTCCTCTGGTCAACGGCAACCATCAAGTCGTGCCAGACCCTGCTCCAGCGTGGAGCCGAAGATATAGTTGGTACGATATCTTCTCTGTTAGTCGATTTGCCGCCTCCCTCGCTCCAATCGTCATGTCCAAGAACTCGCCGTTTGGCGTGGGGTTTACTGTTTTCGTAACTGTCTTTCCTGCGGGTGCATATTCGGATTACGGCGAGGGGTTCAGGCCACTGCGAAACAGTATCTCAACGAGTGGACTTGTAGCTCTTGGGAATTTATTGCGAACAAGAGTGTCTTCCAACATCGACGACCAGACCAAACATGAGATTTACGCGTATCCGTTCATGTGCTCTGTCATGGCTGGCGCTCCTACAGTAGGTCCTGCAGCATGTCTGCCTTCATTGGTTATACATCCGACATGGATCTTGTCAACGACAATATGTTGGTAACAATGTCAAATTCCTGAATGACATTCTGAAGCAGGAGTTTGGTTTTCAGGGCTGTAATTCGACATTCAAGACGAGACTACTCTGCCTCATGTCTAATGGGGCTGTGACCGTGGCAGACTCTCTGCGATCGCGTCTTTTCCTTGTTCCTGTTTTCTCGCTAAGATGAGAATGGCTGGTGACAGATATCACCCATCATCTACTTCGGCACCAAACGTCCTGTATAATTAATCATATGCATCTCGAATCCAGACTCGAAGACATGGCAACGCGGATCATCGCGCATTATATACCTTGTACCAAGACGAGGCGTGACTATCGACTCGTTCTATCCCTACAACCCGCTGAACGAGGGAGTCAGGCGGACCATGGCCGGGTTGGAAAGGACTTGCAGCGGGGAAAACTGTGCTGCTCAAAAACAAGGGATGAGCGCTATCGCTGAAGAAGCCCAGATGCATCATGTTGGTAGCGATGCCAACCTGACGAATATAGGACCGAATCAGTACGATCAAGGTGGCGACCCGACGGGCGTGCTGGCGTTGGGATGGGATCTGGGTGAGTTGTATGCTAATACGAGTGGACGTTGCACTCGTTCTCAGGACATGGATGTAGGTTCATTGACTTCGATGCCGTGAGTGGTTTTATTTGGTATTCGCTGTCTTGGGGTGCTGAGGTTTGAGTTATACCACTTCAAGTACTGCAATCTCGCCACCATATCTATTTGTAATGAAGGGGATTATTCGGAAGAAGGCTTGGTTGAGAACTGGGAGAACATCCCATGTCGGTAGTAAAAGCCGCCAGCCAATGAGAATGTGCATTTTGCTTACATAACGAACGGTCTGTCTCCGTGTCTCGAGTTTTCACAACGCGTCCTATTCTATGATAGAAGATTATTGCCTATCCATCCGATGTACTTACAGGGACTATATAGCTCTGCATAGATCGGATAGCTTCATCATTTTGTGCGAGTGTTGAAATGTGGCACCCGTTTGTGTTGTATCCTATTTGGGATGATTGCCGATGGTCCCATATTGCCTCCTCTTCTAGCTCCTACATAATACTACCAACATGTGCCAGCACCTTCTTCCTCTCTCCCCCATTGTCGTGATATGGGGCCAACCATCTTCACTTGGCTGCTCGTCGCAGCCCGCGTCGTCGCAGGCCAGTCGGGCAACTCTTCGCTAACCCTGTCCACTTCTAGCTCGACAAGCACTACCACCACGACATCCACTTATGTTTCGACTTCGTCGATCTCTACGACTACCAGTCTCTCCTTTTTACCTTCCACATCGTCTACTCCCACAAGCCAAGCTTCCCCGGTTGCAACCGAAACAGGCCCGCTTACTCTGCCCATCTCCGAATATTCCTTCACTCCTTTCCCAACCCCTTCTTCCCCTGCCGCTCCACCCTCGGTATTCCCCGCAACAGATCCCCTTTCCCCTCCTCTGGTCAGCTACGACTCTCAAGTCGTGCCAGACTTTGCTCCCGCATGGGCAGCTGCTTACGACAAGGCCAAAAATATGGTTCGTGCAAACTTCACCTTCTGGCCGACACGAGCAGGGTCGGGCTGATCCGACCAATGTCAGATTGCCAACTTCACCACCGAACAAAAGGTCAATGTCACCACTGGAATAGGCTGGATGAACGGCCTCTGCGTTGGAAATATCGCGCCCGTTGGTCAATTCCCCGGATTGTGTTTGCAGGTCAGTTCCACCTACTTTAGTCGTCATGTCCTGAAAAAGAACGTTCAAGGATTCGCCGCTCGGAGTGCGGTTTACCGATCTCGTCACTGTTTTCCCTGCTGGAATCACTGCTGCATCTACGTACGTAATTGAACTCTTCAAGCCGCGTTTGCTCCATCTCAGCATCGGTCTAGATGGAACCGCGCGCTCATCCGTTCGCGTGCCCTGGCGTTAGGCCAGGAATTCAAAGCAAAAGGGGTCAACATTGCCCTCGGCCCAATGATGAACATGGGTCGCGTCGCACAAGGCGGTCGCAACTGGGAAGGTTTCGGCGCGGATCCGTATCTCACTGGCGAAGCGGCATATGAAACCATCCTTGGATTGCAGCAAGGGGGTGTTCAGGCAACTGCGAAACACTATGTCAACAAGTGGGCTTTCAGTTCCGGGCAGATACTCATCAATGACACTGATGCGTTCATAGTGAACAAGAATGGATGCGCACTCAGGAGTCTTCCAATGTCGACGACCGAACTGAACATGAGATTTACGCGCATCCATTCATGCGCTCTGTCATGGCTGGCGTCTCCTCTGTGATGTGTTCCTACAGTAGGTCTCACAACAAGACTGCCTTCATCGGTTACTCATCCGACATAGATCTCGTCAACGATTCATATGCCTGCAACAATGATAAACTCCTCAATGACATCCTGAAGCGAGAGTTTGGTTTCCAAGGGTGTAAGTCGTCATTCAAGTGAAGATGCACGCGACTCACTGCATTTAGTCGTCATGTCTGATTGGGGTGCGACCATGGGCACCCTCTCCGCGGTCGCCGGGCTTGACGTATGTCCTTCCCGTCTATTCTTTTATTCTAGTTTAACTCCTTACCAAGATGACCATGGCCGGTGACATCACCCTCGGCTCGAACACCACCTACTTTGGCACTAACCTTACGTCTTATATAACGAATCATACCATCCCCGAAACCAGACTTGACGACATGGCAACGCGGATTATCGCCGCATGGTACTTCTTGCACCAAGATGAGGCGTACCCCAATGTGACCATCGACGCATTCCATCCCTACAACACGCTGAATCAGGAAGTCAACGCGCAGGCGGACCACGACCAGGTTGGGAGGGTGGTCGCAGCGGGGGGAACCGTACTACTCAAAAACGAGGGATGCACGCTGCCGCTGAAGAAGCCCAAAAGCATCGTGTTGGTTGGCAGCGATGCGGGGCCGTCGGAGGTGGGGCCCAATCAGTACCCTGATCAAGGCGGCGACCCAACGGGCGTGCTAGCGTTGGGATGGGGATCTGGGTGAGTCATATGCTTGTACAAGTGGAAATTGACGGGTTCGATATGTGCTCATCCTCAGGACTGCCAACTTCACTTATTTGGTATCCGTAGGTGTACTGCCTTGTATTCGAGTTGGGGACAAGCTGACACTTGAGCTGACATAGCCCTACGAGGCCATTCAGGCGCGTGCGCGACAGGACCAGACACGTGTATTTTGGGACTTTGATAATTGGGACCTGGCTAAGGCAGGCAATTCCGTCATCGGGATGGAAGCTGCCATTGTGTTCATCAACTCTGACTCTGGCGAGGTATGGAAGCACCCATTTCCTGTTTCTTCTAGCTGAGTTTCTTGATCTTAGGGGTATATCACCGTTGACGGTAACTTAGGAGACAGGAAGAATTTGACTGCATGGCACGAAGGCGATCAACTTATTCTCGCTGTCGCTGCACAGAACAACAATACGATTGTCGTCGTGAACAGTGTTGGGCCGCTCATTTTAGAACCGTGGGTTGACCATCCCAACGTCACTGCTGTGAGTACTTCCCTCCTTCTTGCAACTCAATTTTTATGAGGGCATTGGACCTGTTCTAAATGTGGGTTTAGATCGTGTGGGCAAGTCTCGGGGGGAACGAGGCCGGCAACGCGATCGCGGATATCCTGTACGGGGTGTGGAATCCCTCCGGGCGTCTTCCTTACACGATTGCGAAAAATGTGAGCGATTACCCGGCGCAGCTTGTACTCGGAGGTGCAGGGACGGATATCCTGTCCATCAACTACACAGAAGGGTACGCTCTCTCACTAGCTATGTCCCTGGCTGGATAGATCACACGCATGGATGTAGGTTGTTCATCGACTATCGCTGGTTCGATGCGGTGAGTGGATTTTATTTGGTCTCCGCTCTTAGTGGCCAGGTGCTGACTTGCGACGTAGCGCAACATTACTCCACGCTATGAATTCGGATACGGTCTGAGCTATACCACATTCGAGTACTGCAATCTCGTCATCACACCTATCTACGATGAGGGGGATTATTCGGAAGAGGGTTTGATTAAGAACTGGGAGAACGGGGGTGCATCGCCTATAGAGGAGGGGTCGACAACAGCCTTGTGGTGCGTTGCTTGGGATCGCTTCGTTGTACTTGGGGCCTGACACGACGACGATGTAACGATAGGCTCCATCTGCCGCTGTTCCAGCTGACATTCGACGTGAAGAACGCCGGACCGGTATACGGGGGGGAGGTGGGTAACCCTCCCATGTTAGCGGTCATCCTGCTTAAAATCTGGAGTAGATATCTCAACTTTACGTGCAACACCCGCCATCCGCGGGCGAACCACCGTCGATCCTGAAGGGTTTCACCAACATCGAGCTGGTCCCCGGCCAGACGGGACAGGCGACCATCACGGTCTCGCGGTACGACTTGTCGGTGTGGGATGTCGTGAGGCAGGGGTGGGCCAAACCGAACGGGACGATTGGGTTTTCGATCGGTGCGAGCAGTAGAGATTTTAGGTTGAGTGGGGTGTTCCCGCTTTGAGTGGATCTGTAATTCTGGGGAGAATATCTAGTGTGGATAAGTACCAGGAGGACTTTTTGATTAACTACGTTCGAGGAGCGAACTGTAATACGACTTGAAGCCGGCGAATAACTGCTGTTTGATTCGATCAGTTTTCGGCTGTGCGTGGTTGATTGCTGGTATCATCGTCTTCTGCTCCTGGCGGCACATACAAGAATTGACTCGTTAAAACTGGCTATCGGTCGGAGCTTACCTCCGATAGCGAGCAGGAGTCTTATCTGACTTGCATTGATACTAACACATCATCAAGAATTAAGATGGCAATTCATGTCGACATTGGCACTGACACCAACACAGCAGAACACAGCACGCCCAATCTACCCGCATGGTATAAAGTTGTGTAGTCTTTCCGCGTTAGCCCCTAGTAGCACGTTATCATCCCCAACAAAACCCACCACTATGTTACCCCCCACAAACCCTCTCTCGTCGCTCCTCTCAGCTAACACTCAGTGGGCGAAGCGCACTGATCCAGACTTTTTCAAACAGTGTGCGAAGGGGCAATCACCCAAGGTAGGTATTTCATCCCAATCAATGCTCCGTCCCTGCTCTGATAACGCATTTGTCCAGGTGCTCTGGATCGGTTGTGCAGACTCGCGCGTCCCAGAATCTGTCGTGACGGGTGCCAATCCAGGCGAAATATTCGTTCACCGGAATATTGCAAAGTATGTCTGGTCCTGCCCTTGCTTAGTCCCCGCCTGCCGCTGACATCCTTCTTTCCCTGCCGCACAGCCAATTCCATCTGAATGATGACAGCGCACTTTCAGTTCTCACGTATGCAATCGATGTGTTAGGTGTCGAGCATGGTATGCAACATTGACTGCCACACTACCACAACTCTAACGCAAACCATACCAGTTGTCGTCGCAGGACACACGCAATGCGGTGGTGCACTGGCATGTCTCCAAGCCGTCCAATCGACCTCTACACAGCCCCCAGCCGCAGACACGCCCCTTGGCCGCTGGCTCGCACCACTCACTAAACTTGTCAGGACGCTCGACCTCACATCTACACCTGCCACTACCCATCTGGACACCATCGTCGAGGAAAATGTCAAGCATCAAGTCAAAAACGTATGTGAGTCGGATGTGATCAAGGCCTTATGGGCTGCTTCTGTTGCATCGGTGGGCGGCGAGGGTAAGATGCGGAAAACACAAGTGTGGGTGCATGGGTGGGTATATGATGTTGCGAGCGGACGGATAAGGGATTTGGGAATATCCCGAGGTCCATCTACTTGATTCAGAAATGCATTGTACTGAGGGAAGATTTAGATGAAGAGCAAGCAGAGCATAGAATATAGATGTTGAGAGGTACATGGTATTTAGATATTACCTACAGGCCTACCTACTCCCTAGTCAAGTTTGAATCCAGCCGCCTTGACGGCGCCGTTGGAATCTCCGTCGTCGCGATTTTCGCCAACTATATATCATGCAGGAAATGGCTATGCTATCTTCGACACATAGCTTAGCAACTCGGGAGTTCATTTTGCAGAATTCTCAGGAGGCCAATTCTGGCAGCGAGTCAACGCCATGACACGATAAGCTCGTTGATTTATCCTATGCGCAGTCTGAAGGCAAGGCTACAAGCTATTCAGCATAAATATATGCACGGTGAATGCAACTTATTCCTATTCTAACTTCTAGAGCCGCGGCGACCGAAGATCTTGACGGGACAATTTTCGCAGTAAAACGCCTTCCTCTCCAGCCTGATGGTTGATGCAGTTGTCCAAAGAGGTCAATGTAGCCTCAACTAGTGCTCCAACCAGCTGACGAGCGATGACTTCGTCGACATGGTTAACGACTTGTATAGCCTTCTGCTCTCCGCGAAGTACGTCG
>Ga0307516_10002919_pt1 | contig 22394 bp, 28 predicted proteins | sample 19_EM_MG_FD_203310 | JGI IMG/M metagenome (GOLD analysis project Ga0307516, IMG submission 203310) | Populus trichocarpa ectomycorrhiza microbial communities from riparian zone in the Pacific Northwest, United States - 19_EM | ecosystem: Host-associated > Plants > Roots > Unclassified | place... | reverse complement strand
TAATGTCAATACTATCTCATTCCACTCCTTTATGGTTTGATTCTATGTGTGAGCCCACAATGCTAGTGCTCTGGTCACTGTTGAGTGTGCCATTGAGCTTGCTGGTTTTGGTGTTGCTCTAACATCTTTAACTGGACCGTGGTTAAGGTTAAAGCAAATTTGGGGCAGAAGTAGTTAAGGTTAAATGATTTCACAGAATTCCCTTAATTGAAAATTAACCAGTTATAACTGGTCAATTGATATTTCAACAATATCCAGGGGTTACACCCAAAAAAACCTTCAAAAACAATGAAAAATAGCCAAAAACATTGAAATTTGTACATTTTTGGGGGTTTTCTTTACATTTCTTATTGATAATGACCTATAAAATGTTGCACACATGGACTACTGACTGTATTCTATCAAAATACATCAATTATAAATGGGTTTAACCAGTTAAGACCAGTTAAAACTGGTTAAAAATCCTTAACTGGTACAACAGTTAGGTTAATGTAAATTGAGATTTGCAATTAATTTTAACTGGTTAAGACCAGTTATGGTTAGGTTATAGGATATTTTGGAGTCCCCTCTAACCAGTTAAGATCTGGATAATCCAAAAAAGGCAATTTAACTGGACCTAACCAGACCTTCAAACACTAATTCCATCCATATTTAAGTTAAATATGGATGGAATTAGTGTTTTTCTTCTTCCACTTCAGCTGAGGTATAGTACCCCAGGAAATTTAATTTAATTTAATTTAATTTCCTGGGGTACTACACCTCAGCTGAAGTGGAAGAAGAACCATGCCAGTAGGCTGTGTCAGGGTCCAGGCAGCCAGCAGACATAACACTTGGAGCCTTGGCACCTTGGGCACAATGCTGCACAATGAGGGTGCAGAAGGAAGTCATGTGGAGTCTGGCGGCAATTGCGGCAGACAATCACCAGACTTTTTGCTGGAAGCCCTCCCCCTCTTCCAGTTCTACTATTACTAAATCCATGTTTCTAAATCCTCTGTCAGCAGTTTCATCGTCCATGTTGAAATTGCTGCCACCACTCATCCAGAGCTGCCTGTACCACTGAGAACTGTTCCTTTCTCCAAAATTGTCACTCTGGAAAGATGTAGAATTTTGATGGGATCTTGATGCATGTTGCAGAAATATCTTTTGCTTGCCAAGGTTGCCTTCCAAGGCCTTAATGCACGTCTGACCTACCAGTGTTTGCCAGATGGTGATTGCCAAACTAATGATATAATCACCTTTCCATTGATAACTTGAATGCTCTTCTTGTCGAGTACTACATACAGGTATCATGTCTTTCAGCATTCCATACTCATGATGTAATGTTCTGTAGATACTCCTGTAACTCAACAATCATCATAGTTGTTTGCCATCAGAAGACAACAATCGCAATGGATGAATTGCTCAACCCAAAAGGTGTGGTTGGGGCACTAAGATACACTTCATCCACATCTGACCCCATCACGTGTTGTGTGACCACTGCGTTATGCTGATGTCAGCCATCGAGAATCGTCGGGGATGGAGCGTCAATGCAGCCTGTAGACTACATCAACCCCAGATTAGCCTGTCAGCGTTACATATTCTGTTAAACCAGGGGTTCCAAATTGAGTAAAGAATGTTTTCGGGAGTTTTCTGCAATGCGCGCCGTGCCGACTCAACATCCTCTTTTGGACTTACCGAAGCTTTACCTCATTAGGCAAATATTGATCTTAAGGAAATATTGATCGAAAGGCTATTTCTCGTTCGTCAGTCCAAAATCACAAAATCGGTAACCTAGGTCTTCTTAGGGCAGGTAATGGGCATCGTGCCTTGGTTTTACTTTTGGCAAAAAATGGTTTTTACGAGGTGAATAGGTTTTTTCATGAAAAAGTCAGGCTTTATCACGCTTTAGTCATGTGATGGGGTCGGATGTGGATGAAGTGTATCTTAGGAGAACAAAACAGGACTAAAAAAGCAAGGTTTCTGCTGACAAATTCAGCTATTCTTTCTAAGTAAATCCTGCCGGAAGTTATCCACTGACGTAGTTAACGTTGCACGCGTAATATCGACCACATTGGTGACCATGAAGTTTTTCATCGACAATCTTCCTGTATGTGTGTTTCCGGACCCTCACAAGTTCACCATTTCCTCACCCATCGAAGATTGTTTTCCCGTATGACCGCATATACCCAGGTTCGAGAGACCCACGAAGAACTTCTCGTGCTCACGTTGTTCCAGAACAATATGCCTATATGTGTGATCTCAAGAGGACCCTAGACGCAACCGTACGTACGCACGCAGCAGTACTGAAATAAAGTTATCAATGAAGATGCGTAGGGTCATTGCGTGTTGGAAATGCCGTCGGGCACAGGGAAAACGGTTTCACTGCTCTCTTTGATCGTTTCATATCAACAAGTAAGCTAATCTTTTACCGTATCAGAACGGTTTTAAAGGCTCCCTTCAAAGTTCTATCCAACTCGTCGAAAGCTCATATACTGCTCCCGGACCGTCCCAGAAATCGAAAAGGCACTTGCGGAACTAAAACGCTTGGTTGCGTACCGTATTTCCCAGGCAGAAAGTGAAGAAGCCAAAGAGAAGGAAAGAAGCTTCACAGGATTGGGGTTGACTAGCCGGAAGAACCTGTGTATACACCCGGAGGTTCGTCTTTCATTCAGATACAAGATATCTCACGGGGCGGCCGAATCTTCTGCGACTGACGCGACGCGTAGGTTTCCAAGGAGAAGAAGGGTAAAATCGTAGATGCACGTTGCCGGGACTTGACGAATGCTTCTGTGTGTGAGATAGGGCGAGAGAACCCCGGCTCTGTCGAGTTGTGCGATTGGCACGAAGTAAGATGACGCACGAATGATACCACACCAATTCACACACCCTCAGAACCTAGGCAAAATGGAGCCGGGAAATTTGATCCCTCCTGGAATATGGACTCTTGCGGATGTGCTGCAATATGGTCGCAACAAAGGCGTTTGCCCATATTTTACTATCAGAAGAATGGTAACCCACACCTTTTTCGTTCATCTGTGCATTCAAAAAGTTGCTAGATGCCCTTCGTGGACGTAATCATTTACTCTTTCCATTATCTCCTGGATCCGAAAGTTGCCGAGCAAGTTTCAAGAGAGATGTCGAAAGATGCTATCGTCGTATTTGACGAAGCGCATAACATAGGTCTGGGACAATAGGTCTGTATGATTGCAATAGACTAATGATGTCCGAACAGATAATGTATGCATCGAATCCTTGAGTATTGACCTCACCCGGCCTATGCTGGATTCTGCCGCGCGAAGTGTGGGGAAGCTCGGAGAAAAGATCGAAGAGTGCGTGAAGGTTCTACATTTCATAATGTAATGATATATCCTTGCTATAAGGATAAAAACGACGGATGCGGGAAAACTTCAAGACGAATATGCAAAGCTTGTCGAGGGTTTGCAGGAGGCGGTCGATGATACAGATGGTTTCATGGCGAACCCTGGTAAGGGGTTGATCAGGACTTTCTCCTGATTGATTCTGACCTCTCGCAGTTCTTCCAGATGATCTACTCAACGAAGCCATTCCCGGTAACATTCGAAAAGCCGAACATTTCGTAGCATTTTTGAAGCGTTTCGTCGAATACCTCAAGGTTTTCTTTTCTTTTTCTTCCTAGACAAGCCCAACAAGACTGATTGGTTAATTAAGACGCGTATGCGGGTACTTCATGTTGTCGCAGAGACTCCCCTTTCTTTTCTCCAACACCTCAAAGATATCACGTACATAGAACGGAGGCCATTGAGGTGTCTCTAGTTACCCTTTTTCGGGCCACTGAATTAAAACCAGACAGATTTTGCGCCGAGCGTCTGCAGTCCTTGATTGGCACATTGCAGCTCAATCGGTTAGACGAGTATTCAGCGCTTCGGGAAGTTGCGACTTTCGCGACTTTGGTGGCAACCTACGAAAAAGGTCGCTCCGGACGAATAATTTCTTCTCATTTTAATACTCACAAGGTCGTTCCCAGGTTTCCTTTTGATCCTAGAACCTTTTGAAACGGACAATGCAACCGTGCCAAATCCGGTGTTTCATTTCACGTCAGTTGGATTTTGTATATCCTTGCTTCCTCTCCTGACACCACAAGCAGATGTCTTGACCCGTCACTCGCCATTAAACCTGTGTTCGAGCGCTTCAGCAGCGTTGTCATAACCTCTGGGACCATTTCCCCTTTGGATATGTATCCAAAAATGCTACAATTCACACCGGTGGTGCAGGAGACGTACGCTATGACTCTTACACGGAATGCCTTCCTGCCGCTGGTTTGTTGCATTCTTCAGCCTTTACAAGCCGCTTCTCATCGGAAGTAGGTAATAACAAGAGGAAGCGATCAGGTGGCAATTAGTTCTCGTTTCGAAGTCAGAAATGATCCAGCTGTGGTCCGCAATTTCGGCAGCATACTCGTCGAATACAGCAAGATCGTGCCGGATGGCATCGTTGCTTTCTTCCCGAGTTACCTATATATGGAATCAATTGTGGCGGCATGGAATGATATGGTGTGTCACTTGTTTTCTCGTTCTTAAAAAGCATTCTCGAGTCCCAACAGGGAATTCTTAACGAAGTATGGAAACATAAACTTATTTTCGTTGAAACCCCGGATGCGAACGAGACCAGCATAGCATTGGAAAATTATCGCCGGGTTCGTTTAGTCCAGATATGTTCCATTGAATTATCAATGATTCCGTAGGCCTGCGACAATGGTCGTGGTGCCGTCCTTTTGTCAGTAGCTCGAGGTAAGGTGTCAGAAGGCATCGATTTTGACCATAACTACGGCCGTGCTGTGATAATGTTTGGGTACGCTTCCTATCCTACCATTTTTTTCGCTCTCTTCAGCCTAACGAGAGTTACCAGTGTTCCCTATCAATACACGGAAAGTCGAATACTGAAAGCTCGGCTGGAGTACCTTCGAGATGCATATCGAATACGCGAATCAGAATTCCTTGGCTTCGACGCCATGCGCAATGCTGCTCAATGCGTGGGACGCGTATTGAGAGGGAAGACAGACTGGGGATTAATGATTTTCGCAGACAAGGTAGGTGTCAAATGATTCTTTATCCTCGAAATTTGATGCATGTGCTGACACAGCGTTTTGCCCGTGCGGATAAACGAGCCAAGCTTCCACGTTGGATAAATCAGTACATCACTGAGACCGCGTCGAATCTCTCGACAGATATGGCTCTGACTCTTTCGAAGCTCTTTATGCGGACGATATCACAGAATTCCAGCGAAAACCAAACGGGGGTGTCTCTTTGGACCCTGGAGGACATTGAAAAGGCTCAGGCAAAACATAAAAATGCGGCTTTAGAAGCTGCACAGCTACAGGCGGACCATGACGATGACGATGAATATGGAGATGGAGGCATCGACGATCGGATGCTGGAAGACTTTGATTTAGACGTTTAACTAGATTGGTGTAAAGTATCTGTATTTCTGATTTGGTGCAGAATAAAAGCTGATTACGACTGTGGACATAGAGCACAGTTCCCTGGGACCTGCGGGTGGGTTAATCAAGATTATTTGAATGTCTTTTGGATGACCTGCCTCTGCGGTTATGATCCTTTCTGGTTGCCCATAGTACCTGCGACATCCACAGGGCGAAGCGCCCGATCCGCAGGTGGACGGGTGGGCGTTACTCAAGTAACATTGGCTTGAGTTGCAGTCGACGGTGAAATCGCCGATGTAAGTCAAGTGTCCACAGCCCTTGGACTTGTGAAAGCTCAGTCGTCTGTAGCACATCCAGTCTCTGGCAAAACATCGATCGGCGAAAGAAATGGTTTACGATTGACGAACTTCTCACCCTTTCTCGAGAGAATCCTTGAGGTTGGCTTCGCAGGTAGGAGCGAGAACTTCGCTAGCTAAGGCTTAGTTGACTTGACAGGCGCAACTTCAAAAAATGCTGAACAGATGCGCATATTAGAGCCAGCCACATAGATCCTTCATGGCTTCATACCAGAGTCGTTGCAAGCTCAAGGATGCCAGTGAAAGAGGGGTTATACAGCTCGTCTAGAATTCGAGTCCCCTTTTAACGAGAAAAACACCCCCAGTCTCCTAAGTCAAGAATATACATAGTAGGCTCCATTCCAGCACAAGCATCTAGATTTTCCTTGTCGTTTCCGACGAAGGCCTATAGAGAAATGGTTGAACAAACGAGGATGTGCGGAACGATCTCACTCTAGAGCCGCTGGTAATCTATACTCTATATAAACATGGCTCTCGTATCAGTGCTATGCGGTTGCGACTGCTGCCAACATAATGGCGTTCAGGACCGTACAGGTTGTTATCAATGAGCGATTGTGACGTTGTCTTGTCGACGTCGTACATGTGGGATGGCCATGGACAGAAGGAATGGTTGATGGACACAATCTAATATAATTAGATGGATTAGCGAAGGGCCTGATTTTCAGGTCTGGGCCACTTCTGCCAAGATCCTATTATAGATCCTGTGTGGCGCATTGGAGCCTACAGATTATTAATCTACCGTAGCTCTCGCCTCAACTCGGTTGAATTCTTTATCTTACAATCAATACAGTAATTTTTTTGAGCATTAATGGAAGAGACCCTTGGAACAGAGATTTGTCTGAATAGGTAGATCAACAGGATCTGTCTAGTGTAGCCCAAGCATTCAGTATTACCTCCAACACGACGCATCGCACCCAAAACGGAACGGATCTTCCTTCAAGAATTCGACTCAGCACACACAGACACTTGGCCTTCTAGGTGAGAGAGCTCCTCGTCCAAAACTTCGATGATGTTCCGTATTGGTTCCCCTTTGACAACCTTGCGTACTTCCTCTGAATCCAACGTCTCGTGCTCAACTAGAGCATGTGCCAGCTTTTTGGGTGGTCAGCAAGACTACTTTGTGAACTTTAAACGAGACTCTCACTCGGTGTAGCTCTTCTATCCTGGACATGAGTAATGCCGTGGCACGAGCTTCTCCGCCCCGTACAATGCTGCGTGTTTAGGAATCAGTCAGGATGAGACCGTCAGCATAAAGAAATACATACTTTGCGATTTCGTCTTCGATTTCTTCTTTTCGGCGAGAGCTTAGAACATCATCCCGGTTCCCATAGTATACAGGTCCCAGTTTAGAAAATCCCCAATGCTATCGCAACTCAAGTTAATGATGCTGCCCATTACGATAAGAGCTGAAGGTACACACCTTTACCATGGCTTGTGCTGTTTGTGTGGCATTTTGGATATCCGAACTTGCGCCGCTGGTCACGTTTTCGGGACCATAGACTATAATAAGTCCATATATGAGTTCATGTGTATAAACAGCGTCGTGACCCTTACTCAATTCCTCTGCGACCCGCCCACCCATCGAGACATCTATGCCTGCAAGGTATTGCTTGAGACTGACCGAATGTCGGTCATCTTCTGGGAGTAATGAGGTCTATCGGGAAATAGTTCAGATGCTCTTCGAAAGAAGAAAGTCAAAACAAGAACACACATAGCCCAGAGCGTGCCCACGTGGGACACAAGTCACTTTGTGCAACGGCATCGCTCCATCTGTGTACAACGCGACAAGCGCATGTCCTCCCTGTTTAACGCCCTGTTCAGCATTGACGATGGAGGGACGGTTCACAAACTCGCCTCGTGGTATGCTGTAGCTAGCTTGGCCTCGGGATCGATGTACTGACTTTTACGTTCGGCGCCCATTAGAATCCGGTCCTGATTGGACATATGGTATACAAGGTTACTCCCGATGACCCACGCTGAAAGTTCACCTTTGCCCATTCGAAATGCTTCAATGAAACCGCGGAAGCCTTTTCTTTGGACGCCTGGATTGCAGCTTGACTGGAAGCATGAAACCAGTCACGCGAGGCGCTGAGTGGAATAGCTGTAGAAGCTCACTTGACCATATTTTGTAAATCAGCCCCAGAAAAGCCAGGAGTTCCTCTTGCCAGGACTTTGGGATCGACGTCTAATTAGGTGAATCAACGGGTGATTAGGGATGTTTACCAAGTGTAATAGATAGCTCACCATCTGCTGTGGCAACGTCGTGCATGTGGTGCTGCAGGATCTGCACACGGCCCCGCACATCGGGAAGAGGAACGGCAATGATTCTGTCAAACCGGCCGGGTCGCACTAAAGCCCTGTGAGGTTGATAAGCTGAAAAAAAAAGGATAACGGCAAAGCATCATGACTGACTGGTCAAGGCTCTGTGGAAAATTAGTAGCAGCAATGACGATAACTCCTTCACTTTGTTGGAACCCATCCATTTCGACGAGAAGTTGATTGAGGGTTTGTTTCATATACTGTTGATCACGGTTGCTACGTTTACCCCCGACCGCATCGAGTTCATCGATGAAAATGATGGCCGGCTGCTTCTTTCGTGCGGCAGCGAAGAGTTCGCGGACGCGTTTCGCTCCAAGGCCAACAAACATCTCCTCGAAATCGGAGCTATGAAAGATAGAAAAGTGAGGTGGACAGAATTGGCGGATCCAACTAGTGCATACCCCGAAGCAAAGAAGAATGGTACGCCAGCTTCTCCTGCGACGGCTCGAGCCAACAAGGTTTTACCGGTTCCTGGGGGTCTGAAGGATTTGTGTTGGCGACGACGTTGGAAGTATGGATGAGACTGACTGACCCAGTCAAAAGGACGCCCTTGGGCAATTTACCACCGAGAGAGGCGAATGCTGTCGGATCCCTGAGGAACAGTACAACGTCTTGCAGTTCCTGAAGGTGATGATGTGACGATGTGCAGGAAAGAGAAGCAAGGTGAAATGCATGCCTCTTTGGCCTCGTCAACACCATGGACATCAGTGAATTTGACAGTTTTGCTTTCGGTCGGCTCAAATTGGGATTGACGAGGGCCGGCCTTCATGAACCCGCTGTTCTCGAAGAAGACGGAGAGGATGACGAGGAAGACTGATGGATGCGAGGTTATGACGGCCGGGAAAAAGAGAGGACGGGATGCTCACAGAACGAGCTAACAAGGATTACAGCCACAAAGCGGACGAGGCGGGGAACCCAAGCACCTTTACCTGGGGAAGGTGGGTCGAGAAGAGGATAAATCGGGAGGAGACATACGTTCGACTATGGAAACCTGTATCGGGCCGGAGTTGGCTTCCGAAGCAGCTGCACCAAGTTTCGTGAGATCCGGTTTGGGAGTAGCCGAGGAAGTGGCAGGTTCGGGTTGACTGGTAAGGACGGCCTGAGCGATTTCGTGACTAGAGGTGGGGAGAGGATCAGCGCCGTCGGTGTCGGTCAAGGGGGGGTCTGGGGTGGATGAAGGATTTGCAGCGAGCAGAGAGTCTCTTCTCCGGACGGCAGACTGGATGGAGGCGGCTTGTGCGGTGTGGAGGAGGGCGGAGACGTAGAATCGGAAAGCGGGTGCGGAGCGGAGCAGGGGGGAAGCGCTGTCCTGGAATGGGATGGGTGAGGAACCACGGGGGATGACTGGGCGGGGGACACACGAATTCGCACATGCGTTCCCAGCGGGTGATGATCAACTCGTAGGACGACTTGAGCTTGGTGTCGGCGAGAGCCTGCAAGAGGGCGAGCTGCTTGGGGACATCATGGGGATGCACGTTGGCCTCTGCCTCGAGCCGGGTGACGTGAGCGACGACGACGGGGGACGGGGTGCGGATGGGATTCGAGCGAGTAAAGATAGAGGAGAGCGACAGGAGGCGAGAGGGCGCGGACGACGCGGGTGGGGGGCGTAGATGATGGCGAGCGAGCAGGAGAGTGCTGCTCTGGCGGCGCGCGATGGCCTGGGCGACGACGGCGACGCGTAGAGGGCGCCACGGCTGCCACAGCATGGCTTCGAACGAAAAAGTGTCGATCACGTGTCATGCTTCGCGCTCGCCTCCACGACGCACACCAGACATGCGCCCTCGCCCTCGCCGTCCCCGCCAACCCTCTCCCCGACCACCTCCCTCCTGTCCTCCACGCTGATATACTCGCTCTCCTCGCCCTCCTCCGCACATCCACCACCAAGCTCGCCCTCGCCTTCACCCCCACCTCGCCGTCCCACGCCGCCGCCCTCACTCCCCTCCCCGACGTTGCCAACCACATCTCCGCTCTCTCCCACTGCGCCAGCCTTTATCACCCCAGTCATGGCCTCACCCTCCGCCAAGAGGCCACTTCCCTTGCCAGAGATATCATCCAATCTGTCTCCTCCCTTCTCCTCACCCTCTCCGAGATTGAGTCCACCCGCCAAGCTTTCGATCAATATCTCGTCCGCGTTGGCGCTGTTCACCACCTCATTGATTCTGCTACCGCTCCAGGCGGCTTTTCCATCGACAACCTCGCCGCCGTAAGAAAAAAATGGGATCAGGACCATAGTTCACTCGACGATGGCCTCTCCGAGGTAGCAGATATGGCCCAAAACTCATCCCCCTCATCTGTTGATGACCCAGACTTGGGTGACGACGGTTGGGATGAAATCGGATTGCCCTCCAACAAGACGATGACTGCAGATGAAATCCGCATCACGACCCAGGTCAGTTAAATTTCACAGCTGCAGTCCTCCATCTTAACCCTTTCCTTCCATCCAGGCACATACTATTCTCCGTCTCTCCACTCTTTTGCATGGCCGCATCTCTCGCGATGTCTTGTCCCTCAATTCTTCCGGTCGTTTATCAGATCCCACCATTGAAAACCTCGACAAGCTTTCTCCCTTGTCATCTGCGCTTCTCGTTTCTTCTGACGACCTCATATCCACCTTGTATCCTCCGCAAAATTTAACCGATATCTCAACAGAGCTCGTTTCTTTCACGGATGTCATCTCCCGTATAAGGTCCACCCTTCTCGCCCTCCTTCGCGAGCTTTCTCTGGCGAAACAGTTGGAAACTATCACCCTGCAATCTCAGCCAGCATCTACGAGGGATCCCGTGAAATGGTTTGAAACATGCTTAGATCAGATAGACAAAGCTGTCCTATCTCTACAAAATACTCTGCAGTCACCTTGAACTATCCACCCACGCGTTGCTGAGAAACCTGATACTCAAAGGTGATTTGGCGTTCCATTCACCTCACCTTCCTCCCTATCATTCAACGCATCCCAAACTGTACTCGTTTGCTCCTTCCGCTGCAGTTTCTTCTCTTTCTCCTTTTCCTGCTCCCAGCGTTCTCTCCACTTTGCTGCAAGACAATTCGGATACAATACGTTGCTATGTGTAGCTCTGAGCTTCTCTTCATATCGCAGGATCTTGTCCGTCTGCTGTGCAAGGTCGAAAGGAGGAAGCTGTACGACATTCCGTCCCATTGAGTTCAGCAAAGAGTCACGCAAAAACACGAACCGCTTCAGCCAGCCGTTTGGCCTTGGCTTCATCCCTCATCTTGTTCAACTCTCTCCGCCTCTCGTCCTCTTTTTCCCGTCTACTCAGCCCGGATCGTGGAGTGCTGTTCCCTCCCGCCCCCTCAAACGAACACGTCAGTCGTATCCAAAAGCGTGCACAACTCGATTACCTGTCCGAACAACTTGGCGTACACTGATGCATCCCGCAAATCAAAATCAGCCACACCGACCGTCGCAGCAATCGCTCGACCGCCCGTCTTGGGGGTTTCGATGGATGGTGGAACAGGATCTGCCACCGTGGGGGTTTTAATAGCCGGCGCGGTAGTGGGACCCGCACTCGGTTGCTTGATCTTCTTTATCGCAGGAAGCTTCCGTTTCTTCGTCGGTGGCGAAGCGGGGCTCGTTGGCTTGGTTTCATCCCCAACAACGTCGATGGGTGCGTCCTCTGGAATGGAGGCTTGACCAGCTGCCCGTAGTCGTTTGTTATTCCCCGTAGTTGCAGCACCGTCCATATAGTCATGGGGCGGTTTCTTCGACATCCCTTTACCTTTTCCACCTTTATCCTTCAAAGACCTGGCTGTCGCACCATGTTGTCGTTTTTCAGGCAGGGTGTCTTCCTCGGTCTCACCGGCGGAAGACCTGCCGTCATGCCCATATTCCTCGTCCGAGGCGACGATACGTCTTCTCTTCGTCGAGGGCCCATCAGCACTTTGCCTGGCCTTGCCTTTCGTCCGCCTGCTCGAACTATTCGAAGGCGGATGTGATGTATCAATGGGTGGGTCTGGATCGTCTGGCCCTGCGTTGGGATCAAGGGGTTTCTCTGGAATACGTGAAGTCCATTCAGACTTCGTAGCACGCGCTTCTGAATTAACTTCCGGGGCGTCCTCTTCGTCTGAATCGACAGCAGTCTGAATGCGTCGCTTTATCAGCCTCCGCCGCGTGGGTTGCTTTTCTGACATTTTGAAGACTTGGAAGGTGTCAGCAGGATTGCATTTCGTTCGATGGGATAGATACCACGATGGAGGTCAATAACAGTGTTTGGATCCCAGTCTATGGGCAAATAAAGTACGAATACTACAAATACTTGGACGAGGGATGATACAGCACTGAGATGGCTCTGCACTTATGCCTCAGCCGGGAAATCCTTGTAAAACCTCATCAAATCCTGCACATCATCTTGACTACCCAGGAACACTGGGCACCGTTCGTGGATGCTCTTAGGAACAATGTCCAATATCCGTTTTGTCCCCGTCGTCGCTATGCCTCCAGCCTGTGAACGATACATTTCGCTGAGTCTCGTTCAAAAGAAGACAATCGCCCCACCCACCTGCTCTGTTAAAAATGCCATGGGGAAAGCCTCGTACAGCAGCCTTAGCTTCCCGCTCTTGCTCTTCCTGTCACTTGGATATCCGAATATTCCGCCGTAAAGCAAGGTTCGGTGAACATCGGCTACCATGGAACCAATATACCGAGCACTGTATGGGGTTTTTGGAGGGGCAGGGTACTTGATGGATTTCAAGTAGGCGGTGACAGGCGGGTAAAAGTACATGGAGTTCCCCTCGTTGAAGGAATAAATCTTCCCTCGAGGAGGGATTTGGATCTGGATATGTAGGAAAAGCCACAACTTCTCACACATGAGAGGAAAAGGCTCACGTTAGGATGCGTAAGGATAAACTCACCAAGGGCGGCATCGAGTGTATAACCATTGACACCTTGGCCAGTAGAAAGCACCAAGTTGGCAGACGATCCATACCTATGCTGTGGCATAAGACAAGAGTTCCAGAGGCGGATGAGTTTTTAGCTCACATGGTATATCCAGCTGCGACCATCTCGCTTCCCGGACGCAGCACGTCCTCGATGGTACCCTCCGAACCTGGCCTCTGATGATACACCATGTCGTGAGTGCTGGGCATTTCAACAAAAGTAACGAGCCGATACACACGATTTTGTAGATGCCAAAGATGGTTCCAATGTTAACGCCAGCATCGATGTTGCTGCTGCCATCCAGAGGATCAAAGACGACACAATATTTCCCTTTGTGTCTGCCTTCGATGATTATTGCTTCCTCGAGTTCTTCAGAGACGAGCACTGCGGTCTTTCCCGAGGCGCGCAAGGCATTCACCATGATGTCGTTTGATAGGACATCCAGCTTCTTCTGTTCCTCTCCCTGGACGTTTGTCTCGCCCGCCAACCCGACCCTCGTGACAAGGTGAGTTGGCTTGTCCGTGATGGAATAGGAGGGGATGGAACTCACAAGTTAATCAAGCGGGCCTTGCGAACGTTGGTGGCAATAAACTTGGAGGTGACCTGTATGGCGGTCAAAAGCAGAGTCAAATCGCCAGTGGCGAGCTCTCCAAGTCTGATCTGATCGGACAGGACATGGCTACACGTTGGGTGGATGAGATCGCAATTCAAAAGGAAAGAGATTCGACAAACCGAGTGAGGGTGATCAAATCGACGCTTGGGACCTCTTCTGTGGCCATGATAGAGATTAGTACTGATGTCCAGTGTTGGACGAGCCACGGGATATCCCGTGTGATCGCCAGTGGTGTCGATGACCACGCCACGTTGTGGTCGTGGAATTGCCGGATTTGGTCAATGGGCACTGGGCATTGCCCTTGCTAGATACTGGTCAAGTAGTAATACAATGTACTCTCAGTATAGCATGCGGCGCACTACTATTGGCACAGTACAAAAAAAAAGTAAAACAGAAGTGGCTATGCTGTTGTGGTTTGCAGGAGCCCTGGAGCTGTGCAGCAACCAAATGCCTTCGTTATGCATCTACCACCTGGTGTGCCCTGCTCTCCTGCAGCAGGGACTTCTTAAGGTGTCAAAACTGAGTATCTAGGTGTGCTCAAGTCTTTGATGGCCCATTTTCACTGACTGAAGCAGTTAGCCAAGCCTTGAATTCATGGGGACTGAGTACTTAACAGGAATCATTGCAGACTCATGACATCAGCAAGTGTTTCTTCATGTTGAGGCTACTGGCAATGACACTCCTCCACTTTCTTGGCATGTTTGCCTGCAAATCCTGGGAACACTACAGGTTGCTACAGGTTGCTATGGAGCACTCTGTAGTGAAGGTCCCTGGGAATATAGCACCCATAGCAACCTGTAGTGCCTGACCCAGGATTTGCTGATGATGTCCGAATCACTTTTTGCAAGGATGATGATGATTGGCTTCCACTTCTCGCAGACTGAGGTTGGTCTTTGCTCTTCAGGCCTTTGTTGCTCTGCAGATGGTCATAGGATAGAGCACCTACCTGGGGGTGTGCATCCCCAATACCTCCAGGCATTTTGTGTAGCACTTGCTGGATTCTTAAAGTAACTTCATGGACACAGTTATCAGCAAATCACCAGTTTGATGGTAGCAAGTGGTAGTAAACACACTGAACTTGTAGCATCTCATAGTGTCATAGAGCCATGTAGCAACAGAACACAGGAGTCATGTAGTACTACTGTAGAGAGATGTAGTATTGTGTAGCTATATTAGCATAGTCTTGTCATAATCTAGTAATGTTGGCAGATTGTAGACTGGCCATGGTCCAGTCCGGGTTCGGGCTATTCTGGCCGGAACCTGAACTTGGACCTCAAGGTTCAGTTCAGGTATCTGACAAACCATGACTCAGACCTTGTGGTTCAGGTTCAGCAGGTTCAGTTCGGGTTCAGAACCGGGTTCAGTCATGAAAAATCAAATTTTTGAGCAGACACATGTAGAATATGTATATACATTCTATTCAACATCAGTATTGACATTGAAGTCCACATCAGGATCGATCTCAAACCAAGCCTCACTATGAGCATGTAAACAATGATCCCGGTATGCTGATCTTAACCTCTGCAAGCCACCAAACTTATCAGTGTGTATAGCACATCATCTGGCATCATCTGTACGAGCTGACATGGAGAAGGATTGTTCAGCAAGACATGTAGAGCCAGGGATTGCCATGTAGTCATGGGCCATCATACGAACAATGGGATATTGTTCCTCAAGCTGCAAATTAATGAGCCACGTCAATAGTGCAATACAAGAATACACTTACCCCCCAAAATGCAATGACATCAGGACAATGGGAATGTGGAACAGGCAGTCATTCCAAATACCACTCCAGTTCGGCATACAGATCCTCATTCCCATCAATATTGGCCACAAATTCAATCTCATTAGTAATGGAGCTCTTAATTAATTCATCCATCCACTCATCTGTTACAGATTTTTCTCAAAGTCCAAAGTATGTCAATTGAGAACTATATCTGAGAAAGAATCCAACGTACTCAAGGCAGAATTTGTGCTTCCAAGGTGGCCCGCCATTCGACACTGCGAGCTGATGAAGATAATCTCATGTGTCCTCACCACACAATCTAAGCTGGGAAATGAATGCCATCAGCTTGCCAACGACATTGCCAGCATCAAATTCCATAACAGATGCAGCTCGTACAGCTTTGGTATCATCTACTGATACCTCTATCTCTGTGCTTATGTCAACATCAAACTCATCCTCTGTGCTGTGTACCTGCTGCCAAGATTGTCGAAGCAATAGGATACCAAGCGCACTGACAAAGTGGCACACCATAAGATGAGAAGTGTGCTCCATACAACTGTTCTTGAAGTCACGAAAAAGATTTTGCATAACAAATATATTCACTCACTGACCTCAAATCTCTTTTGCATCCAACTTCTCACCATCAGGGTCCAAAGTGTCGCAAACATGGCATGCAGCCACATCATTGATGGGAATGTTGTCTCCAATGAGCCAGTCTAGCTAAAAAGCCTTTAGCTGAAGAGATTGAGCATGACTGAAAAATCAACAAACCTTCTTCTCCATGCCAAATTTCTTGATCACTACAACCGTTTCCTCCTCAATCATATTTCCAGTGTGCCGCCCAACAGAGCGCTTGAACTCGATGAGATGGCTCTTTAGACACCACACATGAGGGTCTTCAGAAGGTGAATGGATGTATTGGATGCTAAAAGAAGAGAACGAGCGGCGGCCCTTTGTCGACCACCCATCCATGATGATTGAAATATGAGATGAAATATTCTGTTATGAGATTAGTGCTGAAAACTAAATATAATATGCACATACGGTGATGAGTTCCTTGTCGATCTCATCAAGTTTGGTGAGCTTTTCCATCACTGCATTTCCAATACAAGATCTCTTTGGAATGTCAGAATTGGTGAGCTTGGGGCAAGCATAAAGTAATAGACAACAGAAGGATGGCCGGTCTATGAAATGGAAGGACTGGAAAAAATGAAGGCTCGATGCTATCCTGGAAATAAGAGGTTAGACTTACAAGATCAGCATCAATGATGAGTTCAAGACAGAACTCCTTCAGGGTGGCTTTTGTAACCGGCAGAGCCTTCTCGACTTTGACTACGAGCCCGTCAAGGGATGTCTGTGCCCTTGAAATAGTATGAGAAGTGACTATCATATCAAGAATTAATATCTTCACTTACTTATCACTCGATTTCCATCCTTTGGGTGAGAGGGCTTTTGGTTTGATACTGTTCTCTTTGCAGATGTCAAGATACTCCTGATAATGAAATCTGCATGCCATGAGTACTAGAAGTGACAAAAAGCGAATGGATTACTGAGAAAGGTGGGTCTGTTGTGTCGAGACATTGCCTGTGAAGAAGGCGCGTGGCTGTGTGACTCTGCTCTTCATAAAAAGACTGATAAGAACCGATAAGATATCAGATATAGGACTTACAAGCACAACCTGCAGTACTCTCCTGGGCGATCTTTTCCATTGATCTTTCAAACACCTTTCTTGAAGCATAGTCGGATGTCGCGAGTCATCTGGTTCTTCTTCTTGGGCTGTGTAAACAAAAGGTGAGTCAGCAAGCCACCGTCCAAATAGATTACAGCCATGGCCACCTTCCGAGCCCCTTTCTTCAACTTCAGGCTCCAGTACTGCCCCGTCTCCTCGTCTTCAAGGGTCAACCTTGTCTCATTCCCCCCATGGTGCCATAGTTGAGTGGTGGGGAATTAGTCAGTGTCTGGAGGTATGTTCTGCTTTGAAACAGCCTTTTATATATGATGGCTCCTGGTCCCTGGCCCTCGTAGAACTTTAATCCAATATACCTGTATATATTATCACCGTTGGCCGAGTGGCCAAACTTGTATACTCAATGCCACCACTTGAAAACTATGCACATTTTTGACTACATCTATTATAACATTCCGTGTTTCATATTATAGTCATTTAGTGAGCAGACATCCAAAGACTCGGAAGTTGGCTGTGCAGTCCAACCTGATCAACGCACATCACCTAAAATTGTACATATAATTTTTGACTCTACTGCCATAAGAGCCATTTAGTTGGCAGATGTCGTTATTTCTGGAGGTTCACAAGGAGGTTCAAGGTTCAGAACCGTAGATCCAGGTTCAATCAGTCTATGAACACAAACCTCTCCATGGGGTTCAGGTCTGGAAATTTGCTGGACTGCACCCCAAACTGCAGGTCAGGTCCAGGTTTGAACCTGATTCTCACAGTTCGCGAACTGGACTGTGGCCAGTCTAGCAGATTGTACTGAGGTTGAGCTCAGTCAACTTGCAGGACTGGACTTTGGATGACAATGATACCACTGATATTCAAAGTAATATTATACTCAAGAATTCTACATCTATTTATCCTCATCACCATTACAGAATCCACCACCTAGTGTTGCAGTGGCTCAGCTTGGGTTGGAGGGCCAAACCGACCATGTTAGGTTGGCTTGGTTCCAAGCCAGCTTGATGATGGCTGAGCCAGATTCTGATTAAGTAAGTCATCAATGTAAGTTCCTGAGACACAGGCTCATGGAGCTGCATGTGCAGTGATGAGTTGAATACAAAACAATTTATAGCCAGGTATAACAATACTAAGTTATGATGCAGACATCAAGGCCTTCTCCTGGGAAGCAATTGTTGCTAAGTCCTTGCTCCAAAATTCTAATGGCTCCACTACATCAGGCATCTCATGTATGACCTCATATTGAGCAAGAACATTATGGTTGGAGTCTCCAGGGGGCTCCCTTTGCCATCCAATGTGACTGACAACCATTCCAAGATGCTCCTCACAAACAACCACTCATGGCTCCTTTGCACGTAATAACCCAGAATGCGCAATCATAACATGCTGTGAATTTGGCACCTGTATCACCTTCTTTACTGAATAGACTATTTTTTGCTCCTCACCCACCAGCGTGCCCCAAACTGTTGTCTGCTTGCCATTAATTGTGGCTGTAACCTTGACACCATCAAGGCGCTCATCTAGAAGAGCATATTGAGGCCCAGTGGGAGCAGGGGCTGACACACCATTCAATGGTGTATTCATCTCTGGCAAGGACATTGAAGGCATGCCAGTGCCAAATGGTGTAGAAGACAAGGGGTCTCATGCAGGAGTTGATGACCCGAGGGGTGTTTTCCATTGAGGTGTGGGTGGTAGGGGAGGAAGAGATGAGTGACTGGGCTCTGGTGCAGCGATAAAAATTTGACAGGGATAGGATAGAGGATGGAAATAGATGCTCTGTGGACATGCATAGTCGAATAGCATCAATTTGGTTCTATAATGAAGTAGTTAGGAGATTGTTTGAAAATGAAAGAAAATGAAAAATCACTGCTCCTTCATGGTGTTCTCATACTTGATCCACCATTTTGTGCTCCCAAATGTTGCAAGGCCACTCAAATTCTTGCAGCCAAATGTGACATCACATAGTACTATTGCTGTTCACCCTTTCAACTCTCCATGCCTAACAATAAGCATTTGAAGGCCCCTCCAAGGGACGGGAATTGACTTCCACCACTTGTCGACCTCCTTCTTTCTGACTTTCTCCTCGAGGTTCAGTGCTAACTTATCATCAAAAAAGCCTGGTTTGCAAGCATGGTGCTGGAATAGAACAGGCACCAAGTTTGCACAGTTGACGTGAACTGAAAATGACTAGAGGCAATAATAGCTTGAATATATATAAAATCTTCAAATTGCTGAAAACGTACCTCGACTATAAAAGTCTTGAATTCGGGGGATTGTAAGACCTCTTCAGTGCAACAAAGCTTGTAGCCATCCATACCAGTTACCCATCCCGAACGCTCTTGGTGACAATCATTCAAAATGTAGACAAAATTGCCCTCAAGTTGTAATTTCTGTGCGTTGGCCCATGGAATGTCGATCATGTCTCTCATTATGAAAAAAACAGTCAGGAAGTCCCTCCCAACAACCTGAACCATTCCTACCTCTTCCTGATGAGAGGTACCAAGGCATGTAACCAACTCCTCCTCATAGAACTCCCATTTATGTGGTGGGGGGAAGGTCATGTTCTTCAGGTTAGGGTGGCCAGATTCGTGAAAGGCTGATGCTAAGGAGGTGGGGAGAAAGATGACATGGAAAGAGATCATGTGGTAGTCAAAGTCCTTCTGTAGTAGTCCACACTCAAAGAGTAGAGTTCCAATGGTGAATCTCAGTTCTTCATGCAGCAGCATAGCAAAAGAACCACATCAAGAGGCAACAAACTGAAAAACATTGAAAAGGGCAGGCAGAGAGCGGGGGGTTTGTTGATGCCTCTTTCACTTTCTGGTGGTAGTCAACTCGCGATCGTCCCAAGCTGGTGGCAAGCGGGGGATCAGAAGGAGGATGACACCCCATCTCTGTATGCTAGCCACAAGGCCAATGTCATCCTTGTATGGACCTCAAAGAACATGCACCCAATGCCCAACTTCAAAATGCTCTTCAACGAGCTTTGGCAGTGTAATTATGCCAAGGTGGTCTGGAACATCAATAAAAAATTTAATCAGCCCATGGTTGGGGCTGATGACTCCCAGGATCAGTGAAAGAAGACACTGGAAGGTTGGTGTCATTGTTGTCTCCATGTAGACCCAACTATAAGTAGAACCATACATAAAGGCCACACACATCTCATGTCACTGGAGATTGACATATTACATTAACAAAAACAATGTCCTCTTCGTAGCTGTGCTAATAAAAATTATGAGGAAAAATATTTGGAAGTATCAAAGACCATTACCTTACATTTGACACACCGTAAGGGCCAATCCTGTGGAGATGGCATGCAAATTGCCTGGTCTAAGTGTGATAGGAGAATATGATCCTCTAGATGAGGAGTGGGTGTTTCAGCATTGCAACATGCATTGACAAAGTAGTTGGCTTGTGCTTCTAGCAGATCAGCCTTGGTGGTGGGGTCAGGCTCATTGATCTTCTGGTAAGACATGGCACCAGGCCATGGATCAAGAAGCACTTGATTATCAATAACTAGATTCTGTTAAAAAGTAGAAAAGCTGTAGATTCAAGAGGAACATACACTCAGTCATCTTGTCCTCCTTGTCCTTGTCCCCCTCATCCCCCTCCTCATCCACCTTGGCCTCTAGGTTAAGAAATTGCCAAGCAGTGCAATTGTAGGTTGGGCAGTTCATGATCAAGGACCTACAGGGATGGGACTCAGTCAGCATCATCCATTAATACCAGATCAAAAAAAAAATGTAACAGGGCATGTGGAGGTCACCCTTTGCATTCATTACTCTGTCAGAGTGTGACGATATATTGTTATTTATCATGTGCTGGGCTATGTGTTATTCTCAATGTGCAATGTGCGTCGAGCTGTGCATTATCTGAGTGTCTTTTATTTACTAAGTACTGTACTTAGATGTGTATTCAACATGGCTAATATACACTATACTATAGTATAATATAGTATATAAGAGAGTCACTGAAACTTACCGTGGATAGGGAGGATGTGTGCGGGGATGGTGGTGATAGGAGGACAAGAGAGAAGGTGCGCAAACTTGCTAGTCAGCTGCTTGATATATCCGCTACTGGATTGATTCAGGAATACCTGACCAACTAGTCAGTTAGAGTCAGTTGGTCAGGTATTTCTGAATCAATCTGATAGCGGATATATCAAGCAGCTGACTAGCAAGTTTGCACACCTTCTCTCTTGTCCTCCTACCACCACCATCCCCTGCACGTCCTCCCCTCCCTATTACATTCTATATTAGTACCTCCCTATTACATTCTATAGTAGTATTGTATAATATATAGCATTGAAGTAGTTGAAATGGGAATAAGCTTCAACATCTTGTTATTAGTACTGTATAATATATAGCATCAAAGTAGTATACATACTATAAGTTACAATGTCTTGTGTGCATGCCTGATTGTAACTTGTAACACATTTATAACATTTTTTAGCTGATGGCTCACCAAGCCTCAAGGCTTGTTGTGCCACCACCGCTATCACCTCACGCCACAGGGCTATACATGGGATTCTGGTGGGTTAACTTTGTTGGTTTGGGTGTAATGTATGCTAATCTGGTCTTAGCAGAATTGTTCGATCCTCAATTATACAATAGAAATCCAGCAATCCGAGAGTCCGTACGAGGCTCTTGATAAGTTGTCCTTTTTTTCTCACTGCTTCAGATTGCTTAATGAGCCATCTACAGCCACTTGACTTATTGTCAAGACTGATCAAGGCTATGCATTCTTGCCAATCACCCCTAAATGCATGGACTCTTGGTAGGTTGTCCTTTTTTCTCTACTGCTTCAGATCACTTAATGAGCCATCTGCAGCCACTTGACTCATCGCCAAGACTGATCAAGGCCATGCATTCTTGCCAATCACCTCCAAATGCCTTCAAATTATGTATGTAGAGTCATTTCACCTTATTTTGGTCTTGTTACTCATGTATCTATTCAGTTATTGACAGCTCAACCTGTTTGAATGCAGGAGGTATGTTATCATGTCTGCTATCTCAGGATTCAGCTTCTAATTGTCTCTTAGGAATAAAATCCTCCTCATTTTCTGCATAACCATTGGCCACCACCTACCCCTTCCTTCTTATTCTTACAATGTCTTCTTGCTGTACACTGCTGATATGACCATCAAGCGGCTGTGCATGAATTTGCATTTTTTTCCATGGTTTAGTCAGTGCAATGAATATAATCTTGGATCATTATAACTTAATTATTCTATTGAAACTGATGGTGTGAATGGCTACCTTGAGAGTCTAAGCACCACTGTACCACTCTTGGTCATGATCATAGGAACAGTCTCCTAGAAGGCTTAACTATGACTTGACACAAATACTTCAATTCTCAATGGATAAGACCATTGAGGGCCCAATATTAATACATTCTAGCCTGA
>Ga0307516_10002918_pt1 | contig 22396 bp, 12 predicted proteins | sample 19_EM_MG_FD_203310 | JGI IMG/M metagenome (GOLD analysis project Ga0307516, IMG submission 203310) | Populus trichocarpa ectomycorrhiza microbial communities from riparian zone in the Pacific Northwest, United States - 19_EM | ecosystem: Host-associated > Plants > Roots > Unclassified | place... | reverse complement strand
AATCCACCGGAGCCATCGGGGGCTTTGCGGTGGCCTTGCAGATTTCCCGCAGGCGCACGATGCCCTGCCGTGCCGCCACCAACTGCTTCCAGCTGCCCAGCGCAAGTTCGACCGGGGCGAGTGCGCGGCCCATCAGGATCGAGGACGCCATCATGACACCGCCCGATGCCTGTTCCGAGACCACGAGAAAGGCGCCAATGCCAAGCATTCCGGACTGCAGGACGAAGCGCAGGACCTTCGCGCCGGATCCGAGATTGGAATAGACGTCGGTGGCGCGCATGTTTTCGCGCAAATAGAATTCGTTGATCTGCGACCAGCGCGCCGCGAAGCGATCGGTCATGCCGAGTGCGCGGATGACCTCGGCGTTGCGCTGAGTCGCGTCGGCCAGCACTTGCCGCTGGGCTGCGATGTCGGCCGTGGCCTTGGCTGCGCCGCGCGACAGGCGCTCGCTGACCAGCGTCATGGCGACGATCGCCATCGTTCCGATCACCGCCGTGAGGCCGATCACGGGATGGAACAGAAACAATCCGATCAGAAATATGGGAATCCAGGGCATATCGAGAAACGCCGTCGGTCCCATGCTCGACATGAAGGCGCGCAACTGATCCAGATCGCGCAGCGGCTGCTGCAGCATCATGGGCCTCGCCCCACGCAGCGGCAACGTGGCAAGAGCGTTGTGGATCGCGCCTTGCAAGCCGACGTCGAAGATCGTGGCGACGCGGCACAGCATGCGCGTCCGCAGGGCGTCGAAATAACCCTGAATGAAGTAGGCGATCAGCACCATCAGCGACAGACCGAGCAGAGTCGCGACATTGCGGCTTGGAATGACGCGGTCGTAGACCTGCATCATGTAGATGGAACCAGACAGCATCAGGATATTGATGACGCCACTGAACACACCGATACCGATCATGCGTCGAGTCGCGATTCGGAGCCCTTCGGTCACGGGATCGTCGGACGTTGTCACGTCAAACTGCTGTTCAAACGACTTATCTGGCCCGACCGAGAACGCTTCTCGCGGACGATCCTGACCAACGCGCATCTACTCGTGCCTCCCCAAACAGCACAGCCCACCGACGAACTTTACTGGCAGCTGATAGGGACCATTTTCCGGCGAGAATGGGACGCCCAATTCCTTTTTCACGGAAAAAAGGTTCCGTAACGCGGGCCATGAAGGGCGTTGTAATCGTGCCTGAATCCGACTTGCAGAGATCGTGGTGCGGTCGCTTTTCGCGCATGAAAAAGGACAAATATATCCAACGCAGCAAAGACTTGCGCGGTGTTCACGAGTGAAGTCTTACCGCACTGCCGCAATCGTCACAGTTTTGTCGGTCAATCACCTTGGCTTCTGCCCTTATTGGCCAAGGTGTGGGCCGAATGAAGCCACGAAGCTAAATGAATCTTCAAAATGAGCGCTCGAATGCGCGATCAGATTCCCGCTTTCGGTAACAGCGAGGTGAAGCACCAATGAAGCCCACGACAATTCGTGCGTGGGTCTAGGACCAGGACAAGACATTATCGGTGGCGGCCCGTTACGCCGACGCCGGATTGAACCGGATGGTTCCACCCGTGCATGGGCGATGCCGATCAAACCATCCATCGTGCTCACTGGTTTGTTGAGAAGAGGGTCGTTTCCGCAGCCCGGATCGGCGCGGAATCATCTGGGGGAAGGTTTCAGTTGCGTACCAATAAGAAGAACAGTTGGCGGAAGACGCCGCAGTGCGAGTTAATGGGGCAGTCGAACGACGTGCGGTCAGAAAACCACGACAACGGCAAGGTGCGGTCTCCGCAATATAATCAGTGCTTGCGTTCGATCCTCTCGGCGACGGGAGGAGTGTGAGTGAAAATCCGCAAGACAGACTATGGAACCATCATCCTTCATTGGGTGCTTGTCGGTGGCATCAGCGTCACTGTTCTTACCGGATTGCGAATGGCGACCGAAGGGCCGGACCATCTCTGGCTCAATATGTTCGATAGCTTTCTGCCGCGCGCTAACGTTTGGGTTCCTCACATCTGGGCCTCGGTCATCCTGGTTGCGGTGTCGGTTGCCTATCCGATCTATTCGTCCAAGTCGGGCCTCAGTCGCCGGGTCCAGATCGACAAGTCGCGTCTGCGGGCGCTGGTTGGAAAACGCCAGGCGCCGCGGTTGGGGGCGATCGGCGCTGTCATGACCTGGAGCTTTTTTCTGAGCATGATCGCGTTGATCGTCACTGGCGGCTGCCTCTACTTCGGGGTCTGCGCGATTCACTCCGTAAGGTCGGTGCATTATTATGCGACATGGTCGGTGATAACCTTCATCGGCCTGCACGTTCTCAATCACGCCGCGATCGGCGGCAAATCCCAGCTGATGCGGGTCTTCCGTCCCGAACGCCTGCCGGCGCCACCGAAGCGGCTGGATGCCGTCGAATTGTTGACCATGCTGGTGGAGCAGGAGGAACGCATGGCAGAGGAGTCCGAGCCCGCGAGGCCCCCGAAAACCTCGATGCAATCTCCGCTTCAACCAGCGCAAATGCCGAACGATGTCGCGGGCGGACGGCAGGGAGTTCGCCGCATGCCCAGGACTGGCCGAGAAATGCCCAACGACGATCGAATGAACCCGCGGCGTGCCGCAGGCGCCCCGGTGCGACGACGGAATCCGACCCTGCAGGCCAATCCTCTTGTTGTTGCCGCGGCTGTGGCCATCACCGGCGCTTCCTTGGTCCTGACTGCGGATCGATTCACCGGCGACGTGCTGATGATGCATCGCATCGACAGCGCCGATGCACCGGTCCTCGATGGCGACACGTCGGATCGGGTGTGGCGCGGTATCGAGCCGATCGAAATCCAGACCAACCAGGGCGGCAATCTCGACGGCAAGGGAGATTCGAAGGTTCAGATCCGCGCCGCGCATGACGGCAACTGGGGCTATTTCCTGTTTACCTGGGAGGACCCGACTCGCTCTCTCAAACAGTTGCCGCTGGTGAAGGAACGCGACGGTTGGCACATGATGCACAACGGCTACGAGAACGGCGACGAGCACGACTATAATGAAGACAAGTTTTCGGTGTTGTTCACCACGCTGGATGTGACACTCGCGGCGGACCGGACTTTCCACGCGAGTCCGAAGCCGATCGCCAACGCGCCTGCCTCCAAGACCGGCCGCGGCATGCACTATACGCCGGCAGAGGGTATCTATGCCGACGTCTGGCAGTGGAAGGCGACCAGCGGCGGCCCGATGGGCTGGTTGGACGACGATAATTTCGGGCCGCCGCTGCCGCCGACGCCACTCCAGGTGCGCAATGTCGTTCCCTACAAGGGCGGCTTCTCACCGGATCCTGGAACCGCGAACTACTCCGACAACTTCGTCGTCGACGTCGATACCGACGGCAACCGAAATGTGACGCCCCGGCGTCTGCCAAAGGATCTCGCCGCGATGACCAAGGCGATGGGCGACATCGTGCTCGATCCGAACATCGGAGAGGGTGAGGGCGCGCGCTGGTTCATTACGGATACGGAATCGGTTCCATATTCGGCTGACGCAGATCGCCTTATTCCGGTCGGCACTGTAATACCGGGTGTCCTTATTTCCGGCGAATATTCAGGTGATCGTGCAGACGTTCGATGTGCGGCCCGCTGGGCGGCCGGCCATTGGGCACTCGAGGTGGCGCGCCGCATGGACACGCAGAGCAAATACGACATTCCGTTCAAGTCCGGCATCTATATGCGGGTCTCGGTCTTCGATCACAATCAGATCCGGCACACCCGGCATCTTCGGCCCATTCGCGTTGAGGTGGAATAATGAGCAGAACCTGCAAGGTTACCGTCAACAAGGAAACCTTCACCGCCAAGTGCGGTGACCTCCTGCTGGACGGCGCGATCGCGAATGGTGTGGATCTGCCCCACGATTGCCGAAGTGGAATCTGCGGCTCCTGCAAGGTGCGTGTTGAAGAAGGAAAGGTGTTCGGGGGCCAGGACGGCGACAGCGGCATGATCTATGCGTGCCAGGCGCGCGTGGTGTCCGACGTCAAGGTTCTGGTCGAGCCGGTTCCGGACACGGTCGAGGTGTCGTCGGAGATCGCTAATCTGGTTCGCCTCGCCCCGGATGTCTTCGGTGTCGATCTCAAGCTTCAGAAGCGGCTGCGCTATTTGCCGGGTCAGTATTGCAAGGTGCAGTTTCGCGGTTACCCGGCGCGTTGTTTCAGCCCGACCTATCCCCTGCAGGGCGCGCCGCGAGACCGCCTGTTTCATTTCCATCTCCGCGTGGTCCAGGGCGGACGGGTGACCTCGGCGCTGGGTCGCGACATCCGCGTGGGGCATCGGGTCAAGCTGTTGGGCCCCTACGGCAGCGCGTTCTTCCGGCCGAAACACCGGGGGCGCGTCGTGATCGTGGCCAGCGGCACCGGCTTTGCGCCGATGTGGTCGGTCGCGACCGCGGCGATCAAGGCTGCGCCTCAGCGCGAGCTCATCTTCATCGTGACGTCGCGGACGCTGCAGTCGTTCTACATGCACGCGGCGTTGTGCCGGCTGGCCCGGTTCCCGCGCGTGTCGATCATCCCGATCGTGTCCGAGCCGCAGACGGCTTCATCCGCCATTCGGAGCGGACGTCCGACCGAATATATGCCGGAACTGACGCCGAACGACGTGGTCTACACCGCCGGCGCGCCGGCGATGGTGGAAGCCATTGCGAAGCTCGCCAAGGCGGGCGGCGCACGATGCTACACTGACCCGTTCAGCGCGAACCACGGAGCGGGCGAGGAAGTTGGATTGCTGACGCGACTGACCGGCTGGTTCGATGGCGCCCGAAATGGCGGAAGCGGTGCGATGCTGCAACCGATGCAGGCGGGCTCACGTATGTCGGCGTAACTGCCGCTGCGTTACCTTCAAACTCTCCAACGCCGCGGCTCTCGTCATTTGATGACGAGAGCTGCGGCTGTGAGCGTCGCGAGCGACCTGCCACATCAAGCCCTGTGGTCGCAGTTAAGCACTCCGATCGCCGGCTATGATGAACCCGGTAATCCGCGGTCGCAGGCTTGCATTTGAATGATGCTGCTCAGAGGTTGCCGCGAGCGGACAGCAGCTTGATGATCTCGTCCGCGAGCTGGTCCGGCGTCTGGTTCATTGTCGAGAGATGAAGCTCGGGCGCTTCCGGCGCCTCGTAGGGCGCGTCCAGTCCCGTGAAGTTCTTGATCTTGCCGCTGCCAGCCTTGGCATAGAGCCCCTTCGGGTCGCGCCGCATGCATTCATCGAGCGGCGTATCGACGTGAACCTCGATGAACTCGTTGGCTCCGACGAGGCCACGTATCATGTCGCGCTCGGCCCGATAGGGCGAAATGAACGAACAGATCACGATCAGTCCGGCGTCGACCATCAGCTTCGCGACTTCGCCCGCGCGCCGGATATTCTCGACCCGGTCGGCCTCGGTGAAACCGAGGTCGCGATTGAGACCGTGCCTGACATTGTCACCGTCCAGGAGCATCGTGTGGCGCGCCATCGCGAACAGCTTCTGCTCGACCAGATTGGCGATGGTCGACTTGCCGGCCCCTGAAAGGCCGGTGAACCAGACAATGCACGGCGTCTGACCTTTCAGGCCGGCGCGGTCCGACTTGACGACGGAAAGCTGTTGCCAGGCGATGTTGTTCGCGCGTCTCAGAGAAAATGCGATCATGCCCGCGCCGACCGTGCGGTTTTCGTAGCGGTCGATCAGAATGAACGAGCCGGTGCGTCGGTTTTGCTCATAGGAGTCAAAACTGAGCGGCAGCGTGGCCGCGATGTTGCAGAGACCGATCTCGTTGAGGCCGAGCTTCGTCGCGGCCAGATGTTCACGGGTGTTGACGTCGATCTTGTGTTTGATCGTGGTGATGCTTGCCGCGACCGACTGGGTCCCGACACGAAGGATGTAGGAGCGACCCGGGACCAGGGCCTCCCGATCCATCCAGATGATATGCGCAGCGAACTGGTCGGCGACGTCGGGTCGATCCTCAGGCCGCGACAGAATATCCCCGCGGCCGACGTCGACCTCATCTTCGAGTGTTATCGTCACGGCATCGCCGGCTTCCGCGCGCGCAACGTCGCCATCATATGTCACGATCCGGCTGACGCGGGATGCTAGGCCTGACGCCGCCACCACGATTTCTTCCCCGGCGGCGATGCTGCCGGATGCCACCGTTCCGGCAAGGCCGCGGAAGTCCTGGTGCGGCCGGTTCACCCATTGCACGGGAAAGCGGAAGGGCACGTTGACGACATCAGATCCGATATCGATGCTCTCGAGGCAATCCAGCAGACAGGGGCCGCGGTACCATTTGGTGTGGTTCGACCGTTCGACGACATTGTCGCCATAGCGCGCGGACAATGGGATGGGCAGGATCGAGGCGAAGCCCAGTCCCGCCGCGAAGGCGGTGTAGTCGCCGACGATGTGGTCGAAGATATCCTGCGCGTAGTCGACGAGGTCGATCTTGTTGACGGCCAGGAGGATGTGGCGGATGCCGAGCAGCGAGCAGATGAACGAATGACGCCTGGTCTGCACCAGCACGCCTTTGCGGGCGTCGATCAGGATGATGGCCAGTTGTGCCGTGGAGGCGCCGGTCGCCATGTTGCGCGTGTATTGCTCGTGTCCCGGCGTGTCAGCAACCACGAAAGAGCGCCGTGGCGTGGTGAAGAAGCGGTAGGCGACATCGATGGTGATGCCTTGTTCCCGTTCGGCCTCGAGCCCGTCGACGAGGAGGGCGAAGTCCGTATCGCCACCGGTCGTGCCGATTCGCGCGCTGTCGACGGCCAATGCCTGCAGCTGATCGTCATGGATCAGCATGCTGTCATGCAGCAGGCGCCCGATCAGGGTCGACTTCCCGTCGTCCACCGAGCCGCAGGTGATGAAGCGCAGCAGGTCCTTGGTCGTATCGAATGTATCAGCGGTTCTGGCGTCCATCAGAAATAGCCATCCCGCTTCTTCTTTTCCATCGATGCGGTTTCGTCGCCGTCGATCAGGCGACCTTGCCGTTCGGAAATCCGGGCCGAGCGCACCTCTGCAACGACGTCCTCGATCGTGGCCGCGGTGGAGTCGATGGCGCCGCTGAGCGGGTAGCATCCGAGCGTGCGAAAGCGGACCATGCGATTCTCCGGACGCTCGCCCGGGGACAGCGCCAGCCGGTCGTCATCAACCATGATCAGCGCGTCGTTGCGGCGGACGACCGGGCGCTGGCGTGCGAAATAGAGCGGAACGACGGGAATGTTCTCGAACATGACATAGTCCCAGATGTCGATTTCCGTCCAATTCGAGAGCGCGAAGACGCGCATGGTTTCGCCGCGCCGAATGCGCGTGTTGAACAGGTTCCACAGCTCCGGACGCTGGTTACGGGGGTCCCAGATGTGACCGGCTGACCGGAATGAAAAGATGCGTTCCTTGGCGCGGCTCTTCTCCTCGTCGCGCCGCGCGCCGCCGAAAGCCGCATCGAAGCCGTGCAGATCGAGCGCCTGTTTGAGCGCCTCGGTCTTCATCACCTGGGTGTGCAGCGAAGAGCCCGATGCGATCGGATTGATGCCGCGGGCCACGCCGTCGTCGTTGATGTGCACGATCAGATCGAGACCGAGCCGCCTGACCGTCTCATCGCGAAAGGCGATCATGTCCTGAAATTTCCAGGTCGTGTCGACGTGCAGAAGCGGGAAGGGGAGTTTCGCCGGATAGAAGGCCTTGATGGCGAGGTGGAGCATGACGCTCGAATCCTTGCCGATCGAGTAGAGCATCACTGGCTTTCTGAACTCGGACACGACCTCGCGCATGATCTCGATCGACTCGGCTTCGAGCCGCTTCAGATGCAATGGCAACGCGCGTTCGCCTTGATGCGCGCGCGGCGGCGCTGCGGTCTCGGGCGGGAAGGCGTGACCTCCCGTCGTCGGACGATGGAGCTGTCGTTGCGACATTCGGATTACCTGAGCGCGATGAATGCGGTTGATGCCGGCTCGTGTTGGGGCCGGTAGGCGGATGGTGCCGTCCATAAGGGGCCAAATGTGGATCGACCTCAAGCAGCCTGACCAGCCTGCGGGCAAAGTACGGCGGCAAATTTAGGGACGGTTTGTCCAGGATCCATCATCGATCTTCAAAGTCGCCGTCGCGCGGTTTGATGCAGCTATGCAAAGCGCGCTGCTGGCACGCCAGCTTGATGGCGACCGCAGGACATCAAGGACGCAAATCCGGCAAATTCGAGGCCTGGGAACTCGCCGCGAAAAATACGGCGTGTTGCCCGAACAACAACATATTTGCGGCCTCGACCGCACTTCTTTCGGCCCCAAAGACGCGACTTAATAGCGCATGCGTCATAGCGGCGCGTGACACAACGGCGCATGGGAGCGCGGCTCGGTGGGGGGCGCGCTTCCGGCATCATCGGCGTCCTGTGAAGGACACCGGGCGGAGTCGAGATGACATTCGGGGAGACGATCTAATGGCAACTAACTTCAACGCGACGGCACTGGCCAACGGCACATCGAACCTGCTGGTGCGTGCGAATGCGATCAATCCGACGGTGGACCTGGTTCAGGCCGGCGTCGTGTTCAACGACGCCGTGCGTGTTTCACTGGGCCTGTTCTCGACGCCGCAGAACAGCGGTAACTCGAACCCGTTCCTCGGCAGCTATACGACCGACATTCATGCGGTCCAGAACGACATCGCCGCGATGCTCGCCGCGCCCGGAACCGTCACGCTCGGCGGCCAAGCCTTCACCCTCAACACCACCGACACCGCGGTCCTGACCAACGTCCAGGCGCAGCTGACCACGATTCTGAACGCCGCGCCGCAGACCACCAACGCGGCAACGCTCGCGGCGGCCGACCAGACCATCCACGCGGTCCAGCTGGAGATCCTGGGGGAGATCAACAACGATCCGCATCTCGCGGCGGCGTTGAACAACGTCACCTTCATGTCCAATACGGGCGCGAACGATGTCGCGTTCCAGAATGTTCCGGCAGGTGCGGATGATCCAGCAGCCTTGGCCGCAGCGACGGCCGGCACGACCCTGAAGGCGGTCGGCGAGGTCTTCAACGCGGCGACTGTTGCGGCGGCCGGCGGCATCAATGCGGGCAACCTCGCTGAGATCACCAACGACTTCACCGCGATCCAGCAGGGCCTCACCCATATCCTTGGGAATGCGACCCAGTTGGCCGCGATCGAGAAGGGTGAAACGGCCAACCAGCAGCAGCTGACGACGATCCATCTTCAGACGGTGCTGAACCAGATCAACCTGCAGCTCAACAAGTATGATGGTGCCGAGGCCGCCGGCAATTCCACCGCGCTGCGCGGCACCGCGGACAATCTGCTCGACATCATAGATATCGTCCAGAACGACGCCAATCTGAACATCGCGTCAGGCGGCAACGGAGCCGCGGGCCATGCCGGCGGCTTTGCCGAAATGCCCGGCGGTCTGACCGGCACCGTGACCAAATTCCAGGACAACCAGGTTCAGACCAATTTCTGGGCCGCGTTCCTGGCCGAGGCCAACACCATCAATGCGCATCTGGTCGGGATCGCCAATGGCACCCAGCAGGCCACTGCCGCGCTGGTCACGCAGATCCAGAACTACCAGCATTTCGGCGCCGCATTCGATGCGACGCAGGGCGCCGTCTTCCAGGGCCGCTTCGACAACGAGTTGAACAACGGCACCTTGGAGGCCGACAGCGCTGCCGCCGTCAAGGCGCTCACCGGTATCCTGAATCACGATGCGGGCGCCGCGCTCGCGGCTGACAACGCGACGCTGGTGGCCGCCGGAATGGGCTTTGCTGCCGACGCCATGGACGTCAGTGGCAACAACATCGCGATCGGCGGCGCGACCTATGTCGGCACTGCGGTGACTGTGGCGACGGCGACGTCAGTCAACGGTCTTGCACAAGGGTCGATCCCGGTGACGGCGACGCCGAACCTCGCCAACGGCACCGGTGGCACTGCGGCCACAGGGACCACCACAACGGCTGGCGGCGGCACGACTACGACGGGAGGCACGACCACGACGGGAGGCACGGGTGGCACCACCACCACAACACCTACCTCGGGTCACCATCATCATCACCATGGAACCGCTGCGGCCCATGCCACGGCGGCCGCCCATACCGCCGCTGCGGCGGCCACCGCACCGGTCATCGATCACCACGCGATGCATCATATGTGGGCCTGATCGGGTTCCGACGCGGCAACTTTGTGTTGCCGCGCCACACTCTTCACCCGGCGCAGAACCGAGTTCTGCGCCGGGTCGAAGTGAAAAAAGACGCCTAGCTGCAAGCCTCTCCGTGACGACGACAGGGTTTGACCCAGTGAATTGTGGACGCGAAAGCGGTCCGCAATCGTTCTGCGTTGCCCGAACATCAACATATTTGCGTCCCCGCCGCCCCTTTTTTCAGTCCAAAAGCCGCGATTAGTTCGCATGTGCTTGTGGCGCGACAAAATAGCTCACGACAAAATACCTCACCAGGCCGGCGGATGTCGGTGGAGGGGCCTCTGGTTCTACTCATCCTTGTCGTCCTGTGGAAAGCGCCAGGCAGGACACCAGCGATGGCATTCGGGGAGACGATCTAAATGGCGACTATCTTCAACGCGACCGCGCTGGCGAACGGCACTTCGAACCTGAACAACCGTGCTGACGCGATCAATCTGTCGACAGATCTGGTCCAGGCCGGCGTTGTCTTCAACGATGCGGTTCGCATTTCAACGGGCCTGTTCTCCACACCCCAGAACAGCGGCAACTCGAACCCCTTCCTCACCAGCTATACGACCGACCTCCATGCGGTGCAGAACGACATCGCCGCGATGCTGGCCACTCCCGGCAACGTGACGCTGGGTGGACAGGCCTTCACCCTCAATGCGACTGATACCGCTGTTCTGACCAACGTCCAGAACCAGATCACGACCTTGCTGACTGCTGCGCCGCAGACCGCCAACGCGGCGACGTTGATGGCTGCCGACCAGACGGTCCACTCGGTGCAGGCCCAGATCCTGCAGGAGATCGCTGGCGATGCGCATCTGTCGGCGGCGCTCAACAACGTCACGTTCATGGCCACGACCGGCGCCAACGACGTCGCGTTCCAGGCCACTCCGGCGGGCGCAGCCGATCCCACGACGCTTGCAGCGGCGACGGGCGGGGACTTCGCGGCGATTGGATCGGTCTTCAATGCGGCGGCTTCGCTCGCTCTCGGCGGCATCAGCGCGGCGAACCTCGGCCAGGTCACGGCCGACTTCACCGCGGTTCAGCAAGGTCTCACCGCACTCCTGAACAATCCGACCGCGCTGGCGAAGATCGAAGCCGGTGAAACCGCCGTTGCCGCGGCGACGACGACCCTCCACCTCAAGACGGTGCTGGACCAGATCGGACTGCAGCTTAACAAGTACGACGGCGCCGAGGCGAACGGCAATGCCACCGCGTTGCGCGGCACCGCGGACAACATTCTGGACATCATCGACATCGTGCAGAACGACGCGAACCTGAACATCGCGGGCGGCGGCACTGGCGCGGCGGGGCATGTCGGCGGATTCGCCGAAATGCCCGGTGGTTTGAAGGGCACCGTGACGAAATTCCAGGACAATCAGGTGCAGACCAATTTCTGGGCCACCTTCCTGTCCGAGGCCAACACCTTGAGCGCGAAAGTGCTCGCGGTCGCGAACGGTACAGGGGCTGCGACGCAGGACCTGATCACGCAGATCACCAACTATCAGAACTTCGGCGTTCAGTTCGATATGGCCCAGGGTGCGGTGTTCCAGGGTCGGTTCGACAACGAACTGGTGCACGGCGGCCTGCAGTCAGACTCCGCCGCGGCGATCAAGGCACTCACGGGCATCCTGAACCACGACACCGGCGCTGCGCTTGCTGCTGACAATGCAATGCTGCAGGCGTCGGCAGCGGGTTTCGTCGGCAATGCCGGCGACATCGCCGGGAACAACATCGCCATCGGCGGCTCCGCCTATGTCGGCACCGCGACCACCATCGCGACGGCAACGGCTGTCAATGGCATCGCCATGGGAACGGGCACGCCGGTTGGGGCGACCCCGAACATCGCCAACGGCACGGGTGGTGCTCCGGCGACCGGCACGACGACGTCTGGCGGCGGAACTACGACGGGCGGTGGAACGACCACTGGTGGCGGCACGACGACAGGCGGTGGCACGACCACCGGCGGTGGGACGACCACCGGCGGCGGCACCACGACCGGTAACGGCACTGGGACTACGCACCACCACCACCACCATCATCACGATGCGGCACCTGCTGCAGCGGCGGCGGCACCCGCTGCAACGGCAGCGGCCCATGCCACGGCGGCGGCCCATTCGATGCCGGTCGTGGATCACCACGCCATGGCGCACATGTGGGCCTGATCGGCTGACGCGGCGAAAGCCTCGCGAAGCAAAGAATTTCCCAGCGCAGAACATAGTTCTGCGCTGGTTTCGTTTGAAAGAGGCGCATTCACGCCGCCGCTGCCAGCGAAAGACGATACTCAAATCCGGCAAAGTCTCGATCGCAGAACAGGGCGCACGAAGCGCACCACATTGCCCGGAGAACAGCATATTTGCGGCCCCGCGAGCTCCTTCTTTAGCCCTATTGTTGCAATTAGTTCGCATTTGCTTGTGGCGCGACAAATCAGCTCACGACAAAATGCTGCATCATATCGACGAGTGTTGGTCGAGGTGCCGCTGGTTCTACGCATCCTTGTCATCCCCGGGACGGCGCCAGTCGGGAAACAAGCGATGAGATTTTGGGAGACGATCTAAATGGCGACTATCTTCAATGCGACCGCACTGGCGAATGGCACGTCGAACCTGAACAACCGCGCTGACGCGATCAACCTGTCGACCGATCTGGTCCAGGCCGGCGTTGTCTTCAACGATGCGGTTCGTATTTCAACGGGCCTGTTCTCGACACCGCAGAATAGCGGCAACTCGAACCCCTTCCTCACCAGCTATACGACCGACCTCCATGCGGTGCAGAACGATATCGCCGCGATGCTGGCAACGCCCGGCAACGTGACGCTCGGCGGCAACGCCTTTACCTTGAACGCCACCGATACCGCTGTTCTGACCAACGTCCAGAACCAGATCACGACGATCCTGAATGCTGCGCCACAAACCACCAATGCGGCGACGTTGATGGCGGCGGATCAGACGATCCACACGATGCAGGCGCAGATCCTGCAGGAGATCAACAACGATCCGCATCTCGCAAATGCCCTCGCGAACGTGACCTTTATGGCCACGACCGGCGCCAATGACGTCGCGTTCCAGGCCACTCCGGTGGGTTCGGATAACGCGGCAGCCTTGGCTGCGGCGACGGGCGGGGATTTTGCCGCGATTGGAAACGTCTTCAATGCGGCGGCCTCGCTGTCGCTCGGTGGTATCAGCCAGGCCAATCTCGGCCAGGTCACGGCCGATTTCACCGCGGTTCAGGCGGGACTGACCGCGCTGCTGGGCAATGCGACCGCGCTGGCGAAGATCGAAGCCGGTGAAACTGCCGTTGCCGCGGCGACGACGACCCTTCACCTCAAGACGGTGCTGGACCAGATCGGACTGCAGCTCAACAAATATGATGCCGCCGAGGCGAACGGCAATGCCACCGCGTTGCGCGGCACCGCGGACAATGTGCTCGATATCATCGACATCGTGCAGAACGACGCCAACCTGAACATGGCGGGCGGCGGCAACGGCACGGCGGGGCATGTCGGCGGATTCGCCGAAATGCCGGGCGGTTTGATGGGCACCGTGACGAAATTCCAGGACAATCAGGTGCAGACCAATTTCTGGGGCACTTTCCTGTCCGAGGCCAACACCATGAGCGCAAAATTGCTCGCGGTCGCCAACGGTACGGGGGCTGCGACGCAGGATCTGATCACGCAGATCACCAACTATCAGAACTTCGGCGTCCAGTTCGATATGGCCCAGGGCGCGGTGTTCCAGGGGCGGTTCGACAACGAACTGGTGCACGGCGGCCTGCAGTCAGACTCCGCCGCGGCGATCAAGGCACTGACGGGCATCCTCAATGGTGACACCGGCGCTGCGCTGGCAGCCGACCATGCGATGCTGCAGGCGTCGGCAGCGGGCTTCGTCGGTAATGCCGGCGACATCGCCGGGAACAACATCGCCATCGGCGGCTCCGCCTATGTCGGCAGCGCGACGACCATCGCGACGGCGACGGCTGTCAATGGCCTTGCCATGGGAACGGGCACGCCTGTGGGCGCGACCCCGAACATTGCCAACGGCACGGGCGGTGCTCCGGCGACCAGCACGACGATGGCTGGCGGCGGTGCAGCCGGCGGCGGCACGACGACAGCCGGTGGAACCACGGCTGGCGGTGGCACGACCACAGCGGGCGGCGCCACGACCGGTAACGGTACGGGAACCACCCAGCAGTCGGGTCATCATCACCACCACGATGCGGCCGCGGTCGCGGCAGCAGCGGCAGCGGCACCGGCAGCGACGGCAGCGACCCATGCCACGGCAGCGGCACACGCGATGCCGGTCATAGACCACCACGCCATGGCGCATATGTGGGGCTGAGGCGGCGAACACCCAGCAAGCCAGGAATTTCCCAGCGCAGAACAATGTTCTGCGCTGGTTCTTCTTTGGGGGGCTTTGCCGGTTAACGGGGCTCCCTGCTCGAAATTGACATTATTTCTTGCGACCAACGATCGTGATCGCCGGGCCCTGCCGCAAAGATGCCGGCTTCGGGCCTTTTGTTGTTTACAGCCGATCCATTCAACCCTCGCCTCGCGCAGCCGATGAGATAGTCCCGCTCATGAATGAAACCACTCTCGCCAGCCGGCCTCGCGTTGAATCTGCAACTCCGGTAGCGGGCGGTTATGCCTTGCATACCGCCGAACAGGCCTATCGGCAGCTTCTTGCCAGTCAGCCGGAGCATTTCCGCGCGTTGTGCGGATTGGCGGCGGTGCGCGGCCAACTCGGGGCGCTCGATGAAGCGCGCGAACTGATCGCGAAAGCGGTCAATGTGGCGGGCCAGTCGGTCGACGACCAGACGGTGCTCGGAACGACCTTCATCCGGATCAACGACCTCGACAGCGCCCGCCATCACCTCGAAACGGCAGTTGGTCTCGACCCGACGCAAGCCGGAGCGCGCTTTCACCTGGCCAATGTCCTCTGTACCCGCGGTGACGTCGCGGAGGCCGTCGTTCAGTACGAAAAGGCGCTTGCGATCGATCCGAAGAATGGCGAAGCCCACCAAAATCTCGGGCTCGCATTGCAGCGCCTTGGCAAGTTCGAGGCTGCCTTGTCGCATCACGAGACGGCGCTTGCCATCTCGCCGAAATCGGCGGTCGTCCACGTCAGCCTGGGCGACGCCTATCGGCATCTCGGCCGTCATGATGACGCCATCATTCAGTATGCCCAGGCGCTTGCGAGCAATCCCGGCCTGATGGACGCACACATCAATCTCGGCGGCTGCTTCCATGCAACGAAGCGTCACGAACATGCGATCCGCAGCTATCAGCGGGCCTTGACCATCAATCCAGGGCTTGCCGACGCGCACTACAATCTGGGCAATATCTACGCCGAGCTCAACAATCTGGATGCTTCGATCGTTCACTACGAGCGCGCGATCAGCCTGCTTCCGACCGTCGCCGAAGCCCACAACAATTTCGCCAATGTACTGCGAATACGGGGCAGGCACGAGGAGGCGATCGAACAGTACAAGATGGCGATCAGGCTCAAGCCGAACTATGTCCTGGCGCAACGCAATCTGGGCGATGCCTTGCAATCCCTGAACCACGGCGATGGGGCCGCCGTATGCTATCGGGCCGCGCTGTCGATCGAGCCGGGCGATGCGACCACTTTGAACCGTCTCGCCGCAACGCTCACCATTGCGGGACATCTCGACGAAGCGTCGCGAAGCTACGAAGAGGCGATCAAGGTCGCGCCCGAGAATGTCGGAATCCAGCTCAACTACGCGTCGATCAAGCCGTTTACCAATGGCGATGCTCGCCTGGCCCGGCTGGAAGAGTTGCGGGCCCGCGAGGACGAGCTGTCCGACGAGCGGCGGATCGCGCTACACTTCACGCTTGGCAAAGCCTATGCCGATCTCAAGGATGCGAACCGGTCGTTCCATCATTTGAGCGCCGGCAATCGTCTGAAACGTCAGCATGTGACTTATGACGAGCGCGGAACGCTGCTCATGATGCAGCGTATCCGCGAGCTCTTTAACGAGGACCTGCTGCGAGGCAGGGTCAACACCGGGTACGACTCGGAAGTGCCGGTCTTTGTGCTGGGCATGCCGCGCTCGGGCACGAGCCTTGTTGAACAGGTCCTGGCCAGTCACGCGCGCGTCTTCGGCGCCGGCGAAGTCAAGGATTTCGCGGCTACGGCGGCCAGCGTTTCGGAGCGAACGGCGAGCGTTTATCCCGAGTTTCTCACCAAACTATCCGACGACGACCTGCGGGAGTTTGGCAAGACCTATGTGGAGCGCCTGACCAAGGGCGATGCCACGAAGGATCGTATCGTCGACAAGATGCCGTCGAACTTCCTGTTCCTGGGACTTATTCATCTGGCGCTTCCGAAGGCCAGAATCATTCACGTCAAGCGGCATCCCGTCGATACCTGTCTTTCGTGCTTCTCGCTGCTATTCGCGGAAGACCAGCCTTTCACCTACGACCTCGGGGAAATCGGCCGCTACTACAAGGCCTATGAGACGATGATGGCCCACTGGCGCTCAGTCCTGCCGCCGGGACGGATTCTCGAAGTGCAGTATGAGGAAATCGTCAGCGATCTTGCGGGTCAGGCCCGGCGCCTTGTCGCGCATTGCGGGCTGGATTGGGACGAGCGATGCTTGGCCTTTCATGAAACCAGGCGTCCGGTCCACACCGCAAGCCTGGTCCAGGTGCGAAAGCCGATCTATGCGAGCGCGATCGGGCGATCGGGCTTTTATGGCTCTCGGCTCAGGCCCCTTTTGGAAGCATTGGAGATCGAACGCCCTGCGCCCAGGGGCGAGCGGAGCGACACCGCCGAACGCGAGGCGCGGCCTGCGACGGAGCGCGCGACTGCGGGCCAGCTTCCCATGGTTCCGGATCCAGAAGATCCCAAAGCCGCGATCGGCGAACCCGCGATCATCAAATCCGCGACACCCAAGTCCGAGGCAGCCAAGCTGGAAGCGTCCAAGCCGGAAGCATGGACCGAGCTTGCGTTCGAGGTGGCCAAGAAGCTGCGGGACCGGAGAGACTTCACGAACGCGGAGCAGCTCTTCGGTCTGGTGCTCGCCCTGCGCCCGACTCATTATGGGTCGTTATTGGGGATGGGCTCGATATGCGCCAGCGCCAACCGTCTCGATGATGCCAAGCGTTACCTTGCGCAGGCGATCGCCGTTAACAAGGACGCTCCCGAAGCGCATGGGAGCCTGGGCGCGGTCTTCAGCAGCGCCGGGGAGCCGGACTCCGCGCTCGCATGCTACGAAAGGGCTCTTGCGTTAGCCCCGAACCATGGCGGCATCCATTATGCGTTTGCGACGCTCCTGCTTTCGCTTGGGCGGCAAACGGAAGCCATCGTCCATCTCCGGCGCGCATTGGCCGAGAGGCCCGATCATCTCGAGGTGCACTTCACGCTCGGCAACGCGCTTTATTCCATCGGCCAGGATGCCGAAGCCATTCAGTGCTATCTGAAGGTTCTGGAACTGAGCCCCCTCCATCCGGAAACCCACAACAATCTGGCCAATGTGTACCAGCGGATCGGGCAGTGCGAACTTGCGGTGTCGCACTACAAGAAGTCGATTGAAATCAGGCCCGACTACGCGGACGCCTACGGCAACCTTGGCAATGCCTATCTCGTGCTCAATCGCTTGGAGGAGTCGATCGAGCAGAACCAGCGCGCTGTCAGGTTGAAGCCGGAGCGGTTTGGATCGTACAACAACCAGGGCGTGGCGTTCCAGGCCCTGGGACGTTTCAAGGAGGCCGAAGAGGCCTTCGAGCAAGCGCTTAAGCTGATGCCCCGGGACGCGGCCATCCATCTCAATCTTGCAAATATGGGGAAGTTCAAGCCGGGTGATCGCCGCCTCCACGGTCTGCAAAAGCTGCTTGACGAAGTCGACACGCTGGACGTCAAAAATCAGGTTGCCGCGCATTTCGCGATGGCCAAGGCCCTTTCCGACCTCAAGCAGTATGACGCGGCCTTTCAGGACCTCTTGAAAGGCAACGCCCTGGAGCGGCAGAGCTTTGTCTATGACGAGCCGCAGCGCATGGCGATGTTTGAAAACCTGCGCCACGTCTTCACGCCTGAATTCTTCAAGGCGAAGTCGGGCCATGGCGGCACCTCATGGGCTCCGATCTTCATTGTCGGAATGCCCCGCTCGGGTACCACGCTGATGGAACAGGTGCTGGCGAGCCATTCGAAGGTCTTCGGCGCCGGCGAACTCGAGACGTTCAAGGAAGCGATCGGGGAGTTGATCCATGGCCAGGGCGTCCTGCCGGCCTATCCCGCGCTGGCGACGGCTCTGTCGCAGGATCAAATCGGGCAGCTCGGGAACCTCTATACCAAGCGCGTCCGCGCCCTGGCGCCCGAGGCCGAGAGCATCGTCGACAAGATGCCGCTCAACTTCATGTTCGTCGGGTTGATTCATCTGGCGCTTCCCAACGCCCGGATCATCAATTTGCGGCGCAATCCGCTCGACACCTGTGTCTCCTGTTTCTCATTGCTGTTTACGGGAAGCCAGCCCTTCGCCTACGACCTTGCCGAACTCGGCCGCTACTATCGGGGCTGTGAGAGGGTGATGGACCACTGGCACAAGGTGCTGCCGCCGGGGGTCATGATTGACGTCCAGTACGAAGATCTCGTCGATGACATCGAGGGTGAGGGACGACGCGTTCTCAGGCATTGCGGCCTCGAATGGGAAGATGCCTGCCGCGATTTCCACGATACCGAGCGGGCGGTGCGCACGGCAAGCCTGATGCAGGTGCGCGAGCCGGTGTACCGGCGTGCGATCGGCAGCTGGCAGCGCTACGCGAAATATCTCGGACCGCTTGCCGACGCGCTGGGTTTGGATATCCGTGCCGAGATGGGCGAGGTCTCATCGGCCGCGGAGTAGACAACGCCGCGCTGCCCCGCCAGGGTCGGCGGGGCGCCCGCACCTTGCGGGTTACAGAGCTACGAAGGCGAGCAGTGTTCCCGTTGCCTGCGACGGAGATACGCAGACGCCGCCTCCGCTGCGAATGGCGGCAGCCCCGAGTGCGGTCGCGGTCGCGGCGAGATCACCTGACGCAAGAACAAGGCCGGCGCCGCCGCGATCGGGCAGACCCGCCAGCGAGACCTCCGGATAGCGCCGGCTGAGCTGGTCGCGGGTGAGATAGACGAAGTCGGCGCGATCGCCTCCGGACGGCACGGTGACGGCGCCGTCGGCTTCGCTGTGCGGCGCGCGATCGATCATGCGGGACAAATGCGCGGCGTCCTTGGCGGGATCAGGCGTGACGGTCAGCACCTGTCTGAGCCGCTTCGCCGCATTGGCATGCTGCATCAGTTCGGGAATCCAGACCGTTTCGCGGGTCTTGTGCTGGCAGGCAAAGATGCGCACGCCGCCCGGTGCCTCCGCGACCGGCCATTGGAACACCCTGAATTTCGCGGCCGACAGGCTGCCGTCCGGCATCGTCACAGGCCGTTCGAAGTCGATCGGACCGACCGGCGGATAACCGTGTGCGCGGATTTCCTCGGCGCCGGCGGTGGAATCGACGGCCGTGAAGGCGATGCGCTCGATACCTTCGCCGCGCTTGTCGAGAAAGGCGCGGGCCGGAGCATTGTGTTCCGTGGCCGTGAGCACGCCGAGCAATTCCATATAATCGGGATCGAGCATGATGGTGTAGTTTCCCGATCCCATGTGGGCACTGTGGGTGCCGCGCGGCGAAATCGTGAAGCCGAGCTGCTTCCAGATCTCGGCCGCCTTGTCGAGATCCTTCACCATGACCACGGCATGGTCGACACCGATGACGTTGTTGAGTGCCACTCTTTTGTTTCCCCGGCGAGAATTGCGAGATCAAGCTAACCTGATCGACCCGGCGCCCGCAAGCCGACCCGCGCTCGTGCAGGATGAAGATGGATATGGCGGCCGTTCGCTGGCCTGAGTCCTTGTGGGCCGCGCAAACTCCGGCATAAAGCGAGCGACCGTAGATTGACGCAGATCATGTCTTGTCGTTAAAGAAACATGCTACATGTATCTTATGTGGCGGGGGAGGCCTGCGCGCATGTCTATCCTGGAGGAGCCGAACGACGATGAGCGACTTGCCGAGTGACGCAAACGATTGCCGCGCAAGCCTGACCCGCGACATCATGGCTGAAACCGGAATCGACGAAGCCATGATCGGACGGCTGGTCCGCACGTTCTATCGGGAGGTTCGCGTGGACCCGATCCTGGGACCCATCTTCAACGCGCGGATCGCCAACTGGGACGATCATATCGAGAAGCTCTGCGCATTCTGGTCCTCGGTCGCGTTGATGTCGGGCCGCTATCACGGGCAACCGATGCAAGCCCATGTCGCGCTTCCGGTGCAGCGATCGCATTTCGATCGCTGGCTTGACTTGTTCGAACGTACGGCAATCGAGACATGCGGGCCGAGCGCGGCGGCGCATTTTGTCGTGCGCGCGCGACGTATCGCCGATAGCCTCGAGCTCGGAATCGCTTCAACGCACGGGCGTATCGTCGCGCCGCGGCACGCGTAGAATGGGCGGCCCGCTCGGGCCTCCGGCACAGGGCGGTATGGTTAGGCCGAAGTAAAGGCGACCAGGAGATTTCGCCGGGGCCGATGCACCCGATTTAAGAGGACTTGGCCGTAGTATTCTCCGGAAGACGTCATGACGACCGCGTCGGGCGATGATGCCCGGCGAGGTTCGGATTGACCAGCGGCCAGTGCGCCGTGCCGTCGCGTTGTTGTACCTTATCAGCAAGAGTATTCGCCCATGCAACACAAGCGCCTGTTCGAGCGCATCCGTCCGGCGGGCCGGGTTTCGCGCACGGCCAAGATCATTCTCGGACCGAAACTGCCCATCATCGAATGCATTCTCATTGACTACTCCGCGGGCGGAGCATGCATTCAGATGGGAAAACATTGCGATCTCCCGAACCGGTTTGAGCTGCTCTACGGGACGAGCCAGAAGCGGTGCCGGGTAGTTTGGAAGCGCGGACTGCGAATAGGACTGACGTTCTAGTGCCGCCGACCCGGTGATCGACCTTCAAGCGACTGCCTTCTGCCCGGGCTCGCCACACGCGAGCGCGATCGATTGAGGATTGGCGAGCCTCTACAACCCTGTGTTGCTGTAGCTGTGCGGCAACGCGCGTGACTTCGCGCGCGCTGCGATTGGTGTTTTTTCAAAGCAGCCTTGGCGCAGACATAATTGGGTGGTCGCCTTCGCACCCTATGAACGGCCAAAATGCGGCTCGGCTACCGATTGTGTTTCGCGATGAAGTTAGCAAGTTTGATTGTGATGATATCCGTGGCCTCGCTCTCCGCAGCCCGCGCGGAGGATGCTGGCTTTAAAAAGCCGCAGGACGCTCAGGCAGGTCCGTCGAAGTCCGAGCATCAGGCGGCCGGCGCGTGCACACCGATCGGCTTGACCGCGAATGGAGACATTGTCTTCCCGTGGGAATGCCGGGAAACGATCGAGAAACAGCGGGGCCCGATCTCGATCAGCGTTCCTGCACCGTCGAACAATCCGCCGTCGCACGAGCAATCGCCAGCACCGGATGCGAGGGGCGAGGATACGGTCGCAACCGTGGCGACGGTGCAGCCCAAGGTGGAGGATAAGGCAGAGGACACAGCGGGACGCGCCGCGTCGCCGCCGGAGACCAAGGCCGCATCCGCGCCAGCGAAGCCACGTTTGCTTCAGAAGCGGGTTTCCAACCTTGGTCGGTCCCAGGGCAAGGTGCAGCACGTCGCGCTGCAATCGCACCAGGTGAGCAGCGGCGCCGCGAATGCGAAGAAGAAGGACAGGGTCGCATTGCAGCCTGGCGCTGCTCAGAAGTAACCGATCGACCGGCGGCTCTGCTCGCGAGTTGCCTTTCCGATTTCGCTGCCGTGGCGGCCTGCGGCCGAACCCGACATTCGCAGCGTTCCGGATCAACGTGGCCTGAGGATTGTCCGGAAATCCCGCCGCGGTGAACCGCGGCGGGATCTCATCCTTTGTTGGGGTGTCGCACTTCAGGCCGAGCGGATCAGCGCTCGCCGCCAAAGCCGCGGTCGTCGTGATCACCGTGGTCGTCGCGGTCATGATCCCTGGCGAAGGTGAACAGGTTCATGAGGTCGCCGATCGCCGGACGATTGAGCGGGACATAGCGATTGTCGTCGCGATCGTGCACCGGGTTCGGCAGTTGATCGCGGCTGACGGCCGAGATCTTCGGCAGCTGCCAGTTGCGTTCGATGAATTTCAGCACCGAGACGTGATCGTAATAGGTGTGGTCGACATAGCCCGTCTTGGCAAATG
>Ga0307516_10002917_pt1 | contig 22401 bp, 21 predicted proteins | sample 19_EM_MG_FD_203310 | JGI IMG/M metagenome (GOLD analysis project Ga0307516, IMG submission 203310) | Populus trichocarpa ectomycorrhiza microbial communities from riparian zone in the Pacific Northwest, United States - 19_EM | ecosystem: Host-associated > Plants > Roots > Unclassified | place... | reverse complement strand
GCTGGTCTTCGGGCTCGCCGCGGCTGGAGCGCTACAACGGCGTGCCCTCGGTCGAGATCATGGGCATGGCCCTGCCGGGCACCTTGTCCAGCGGGCAGGCGCTCGACCTGGTGGAGCGCCACGCCGCCGAACTGCCACCCGGCATCGGCTACGAGTGGACCGGCGTCTCGCGCCAGGAACGCGCAGCCGGCAGCCAGGCGATGCTGCTGTATGCGGCGTCGCTGCTGGTGGTTTTCTTGTGCCTCGCAGCGCTGTACGAGAGCTGGTCCATCCCGCTGTCGGTGATCCTCGTGGTGCCGCTGGGCGTGCTGGGCGTGCTGGTCGGCGCGGTGCTCACGTGGAAGATGAACGACGTCTACTTCCAGGTGGGCTTGCTGACGACCATCGGCCTCGCGTCGAAAAACGCGATCCTGATCATCGAGTTCGCGAAAGACCTGGTCGCGCAGGGTGTGGGCTTGGTCGAGGCGGCGATCACCGCGGCGCGCATGCGGCTGCGCCCGATCCTGATGACCTCGCTCGCGTTCATCCTCGGCGTGCTGCCGCTGATGCTGGGCAAGGGCGCCGGTGCCGGCGCACAGAACGCACTCGGCACGGCTGTGGTCGGCGGCATGGTCTCAGGCACGGTGCTGGCGATCTTCTTCGTGCCGCTGTTCTTCGTGACCGTGCGCCGTCTGTTCGACAAGCGGCCGAAAGCCGCAACGGCACCAACGCAAGCAAGCACCGATACCCCTTTGCTGGAAGGACACTGAGATGAACCGCTTCACCCGCATCACCCTGGCCAGCGCGGCCGCCTGTGTCGCGCTCGGCGGCTGCAGCCTGATGCCCACTTACGAGCGGCCTGCGTTGCCGGTGCCCACCGCCTACCCCGCGCCTGCACCGGCATCCGCTGCAGAAGCCACCGTCGGCACCATCGAAGCGGCCGACATCGGCTGGCGTGAGTTCTTCGCCGACGATCGCCTGCGCCAGGTGATGGCGCTCGCACTGGCCAACAACCGCGACCTGCGCGTGGCCGCACTCAACATCGAGAGGGCGCGAGCGCAGTACCGCGTGCAAGACGCTGGCCTCTATCCCACCGTCAGCGCGACCGGCAGCCAGAGCGCCACCCGCACCGCCGACAACCTGCGCACGCCGGGCAGCCCCGAGATCAGCCGCCAGTACAGCGCGGGCGTGGGCATCAGCGCCTACGAGGTCGACCTCTTCGGCCGCGTGCGCAGCCTGAGCGCGCAATCGCTGGAGCAGTTCCTGTCGACCGAGCAGGCGCGGCGTAGCACACACATCAGCCTGGTGGCCGAGGTCGCGAATGCCTACCTCACATTGGGAGCGGACGAGGAGCGGCTGGCCCTCGCGCGCGACACGCTGACGAGCCAGGGCGAGTCGTACCGGCTCAGCCAGCGCAGCTTCGAGGTCGGCGTCACGACGGCGCTGGCCTTGCGGCAGGCGCAGACGAGCGTCGACACGGCGCGCGTGGACGTGGCGCGCTACACCACCCAGGTGGCGCAAGACCGCAATGCGCTGGTGCTGCTCGTCGGCTCGACGGTGCCGGCCGAACTGCTGCCCACCAACCTGGCCGACTCGCTGAACGCGCTGCCCGACCTGCCCAGCGGCCTGCCCTCGTCGCTGCTGCAGCGCCGGCCCGACATCCTCGAAGCCGAGCACCTGCTGAAGGCGGCCAACGCCAACATCGGCGCGGCACGCGCGGCCTTCTATCCACGCATCAGCCTGACCGCCTCGGCCGGCTCGTCGAGCACCGATTTGTCGGGCCTGTTCCAAGGCGGCTCAGGCACCTGGAGCTTCTTGCCGCAGGTCTCGTTGCCGATCTTCGATGGCGGTGCAAACCGCGCCAATCTCGACGTCGCGAAGATCAATCGCGACATTAACGTGGCCCAATACGAGAAGTCCATTCAGACTGCATTCAGAGAGGTGTCCGACGCGTTGGCCCAGCGCAACACGGTCGGCAATCAGCTCGAAGCACAGCAGTCGCTCGTCAACGCGACGGCCGAAAGCGACCGGCTGTCGCGCGCGAGGTTCTCACGCGGCGTGGACAGCTACCTCACGGTGCTCGATTCACAGCGCTCGCTCTACAGCGCGCAGCAGAACCTGATCGGCACGCGGCTGTCTCGCGTATCGAACCTTGTCACTCTGTACAAGGTGCTCGGCGGGGGATGGTCAGAGGAGCGCACGAGCAGCGGCGCTGCAGCCGAGAAGTCAGGCGGTTAGAGCTCGCGCGCTCGGCGCTTGGGCCGCTGACGGCAGCGGCTCACGCACGTCGGCTGCGCCATCGACTCAGCCCGCCACATGCGCATCAATGCACGCCCAAGCGAAGAGCGCGGCAACGCCGGCCGCCTCGTCCGAAAGACGTCATTGTTTGGTCATGACTCGGTTTGGGGCCCATTGCTGTAATCCCTGTGCATTGCACAACTTCAGCTTGGAACACATGAACTTCGGAACTATCAAGACGGGTCGCGGCCGCCGCTCGGGCGCAATCCTCGTCATCGCGATGGCACTGGCTGCCGGCGCATTCGCGGAGGGCACCCGTCAAAGCCCGATCAACATCAACAAGCGAGACGTCGTCGAGGCCCATCACGGCGCGAAGATCACCGCGACGTATCTGTCCAACGCCACCTTGACCGTGGTGAACACCTTCAACCCGAACCGCACGCCCTTGGTCGACAAGGAGTGGTCCACGCTCAGGGCCACCCCCGCGGGCTCTTCGTACGTGATGGTCGGGAACCAACAATACGACCTGCTGCAGTTCCACTTCCACACGCCGTCGGAGCACAAGGTCAACGGCAAGAGTGCGCCGATGGAAGTCCACTTCGTGCATTTGAAGACCGGCGCCCTGCCCTGCGACCCGGATGCCCTTTTGGTCATCGGCGCGATGATCCAGCAGGACTCCGTGACGCACAAAGAGCTGAGCAAGATCTTCAACGCCCAGAACCTGCCGCAAGACTCCACGCAGCCCGCGGTGACCATCACCAACTTCGACCTCAACAAGGTCCTGCCGAAGCTGGATGACTCCTACCGCTACGCCGGCTCGCTGACCGCTCCGTCGACGTTCACCAACTGCACCGCTCAAGGCGGGTCGATCGACGACCAGCTCAGCGCCGACATCTTCCCGGAGAACGTGCAATGGGTGGTCCTGACGAAGAAGATCGAAATGTCCAAGGCGCAGATCAAGACCTTCAGGAGCCTCTTCGAAGAAGGCAATTCGCGCGAGACGCAGCCGCTCAACGGCCGCACGGTCTACCGCGTTCAACATTGAGCCCATCCCTGCGGTGATCTCGGGCCCGCTCGAGAAGCCGTAGCGGACAAGAGGCACGGTCCCGATCGGGGCCGTGCCTTGCGAAGGCAAAAGCCTTCGCCACCCAGAGGTCCTTGCACCTCGCTCCCCCGGCAGCAACTCCGCATTCGCGGTTGGGCTGCGCCGCAGGTCGAGCCCCCTTGAATCGAAAACAGTGGCATGGCGTTTGCACGCCTGCACGCGTGCCGTTCACCCACGCACCGCTTTTGTCCCCCAAGCGGCCATCACCCACTGTTCATCGAAAGGAACACCCATGAACCGCAACGACGTGACCGAAATGATCATCGAGGCCAAGGTCAGCAAAGGCATCAAGTGGGATGACGTGGCCAGGCAGGTCGGGCTCAGCAAGGAATGGGTCACGGCAGGCTGCCTCGGGCAGATGACCTTCGACGCCCAGCAGGCGCGCGTGATCGCCGAGACCTTCGGCCTGCCGGCGGAGGCCGAGAAGTGGCTGCAGGTCGTGCCCTACAAAGGCTCGCTGCCCACCAGCGTTCCGACCGACCCGCTGATCTACCGCTTCTATGAACTCGTGAGCGTGTACGGCAGCACCTTCAAGGCGCTGATCCACGAAGAGTTCGGCGACGGCATCATGAGCGCGATCGACTTCAAGATGGACCTGCAGCGCGAGCCCGACCCGAAGGGCGATCGCGTCAGCATCACGATGTCGGGCAAGTTCCTGCCGTACAAGACCTACTGAGGGCCACGCAGGGCGTCAGACACACGGCGAAACACCCCCGCGGCAACGGATGATCGGGGGACCGGGTACAACCCGGTGTCGACCACCGAACGCTCCCACGATGAAACCCCTGCTGCTGATCACCACCCTCTTGTCCGAGACCAGCCTCGCGCGCATCCGCGAGGCCTTCGAGGTGCTGTATGCGCCCAAGCCGCCGCTGAAGGCGGAGTTCATCCAGTCGCATGGCGCGCAGATCCGCGGCGTGCTGACCATCGGCCCGATCGGCTTCAGCGCGGCCGACATGGACGCACTGCCCGAGCTGACGATCGTCTGCGCGCTGGGGGCCGGCTACGAGAACATCGATGTGGCGCATGCGCGCACGCGCGGCATCGTCGTCGCGAATGGCGCCGGCACGAACGACGACTGCGTGGCCGACCATGCCTTCGCGCTGCTGCTGGCCGTGGTGCGCGGCATCCCGACGGTCGACGCGGCATGCCGCCAAGGCGTGTGGCGCGACCGCCTGCCCTTGCGGCCCAACTTCTCGCACAAGCGGCTGGGCATCCTCGGCCTGGGCACCATCGGCGCCAAGCTGGCACAGCGCGGCCACGGCTTCGACCTGGCCATCGGCTATCACAACCGCAAGCCGAAGGCCGACGTGGCGCACGCCTACTTCGACTCGCCGGTGGCGCTGGCCGAATGGGCCGACTACCTCGTGGTCGCGACGCCCGGCGGCGCGGCCACGCGCTACCTGGTCGACGCGCGCGTGCTGCAGGCCCTGGGGCCACGCGGCGTGCTGGTGAACATTGCGCGCGGCAGCGTGGTCGACACGCTGGCCCTCGCCGACGCGCTGCGCGAGGGCCGCGTGGGCGGTGCGGGCCTCGACGTCTACGAGAGCGAGCCCGAGCCGCCGAGCGTGCTGTTCGATCTGCCCAACGTGGTGCTCACGCCGCACGTGGCCGGCAGCTCGCCCGAAGCCATCGCTGCCTCGGTCGAGCGCTTCATCGAGAACGCGACGCGGCACTTCGCCGGGCAGGCGCCGGTGTCACCTGTGTAAGCAGGCTCGCTATGCGTGCCGCTGCACCAACCGGCCCCTGATGTACTTCCACACATCGAGTTCGGGCGGGCGGTGCGGGTACCAGTCGCGGCGCGATTCCCAGTCGAAGAACCGGCGCAGGCAGGCGACCATCGCGGCGTCGGCTGCATAGGTCTCGTTGACGTTGGGTTCGTCGCCGTAGTCGGAGCGCACGAATACGCGCCCGTTGAAGAACAGGTGCGTACCGCCTTCCTTGTTGGCGGTGAAGAAACCCATGCCGGCGCGCAAGGCATCGAGCACGTCTTTCTGCAGCGCGGCGATCGGGGCCGGGTCTTCGACCGCGTTCGCCATCACGTCCTCGAGCGCCAGGCTTTCACGGCGGCATTGGTCGTAGAGCGCGGATGACGCACGCGACCAGGCAATGTCCGGCGAGGCAATGAACAGCTTCGCACCCCAGAAGGCCATGGTCCGCTCGGCCGCTCTCAGGTGCTCTGCTTCGCTGGCCCACTTCTTGGGCGTGCTGCGCTTCACCTGCAGCGAGTACAGCTTGCGCGAATCGATCACAGCCTCGAAGCGCAAGCACACCTCGCGCGGCGTGCCGCTGCCATCGGAACAACCGCAGTAGCTGAGTTGCCGTGCGTCGCTCTGGTCGCGCTGCAACAGCGTCGCGGTGATCTTCTCGACGACGTATTTCACCGCGATGGGGTGGCCGTCGTGCCAGAAATAGATTTGGCGCTGGTCGACCCAGTCGCCGCTGAAGCTCGCCGGTTCGACGAGCTTGTTGAAGAGTTTCTTGATGATCACCACACGGGCTCCGGGAACGGGCTGTCGGCCCTTCCAGGCAGTGTGCGGTTCACGCGTTTCGTTCGTGCTTCAAGCCGGCAGCACCTTGTTTCATGCGTTCCGGCGCGCTCAGTGGTGCGCTGCGCGTCGGTAATCGCTGGGCGGCACGCCGAGGTGCGAGCGGAACACGCGGCTGAAATGCGCCATGTTCGAAAAGCCGAAGCCGAGCGCGATCTCAGTGATGGAGCGGTGGTCGTTGCGGCGGTCGTCGAAGCTGCGGCGGCAGGCCTCCAGCCGCCGATGCAGGATGTAGCCGGCCACGCCGTCGGGCTCGTCGGCGAAGGCGTTGTAGAGGTGGCGCCGGCTGCAGTTGAGCGCCTGCGCAATGCCGTCGACCGAGAGCGCGGCGTCGCCGAGGTGCTCGCCCACGTGCTGCTTGATGCGCTCGCGCAGCGCCTCGCGCTGCGTCACCGCGGTGCCGGTGCCCGCCAGGTCGAGCAGCGAGAGGTGCACGAACTGCGTGATCGCATCGCCCACGCCGTGTGCGGCTTCGTCCGACATGCCCGGCAGCTCACGGTAGGCCGAGCGCATGGTCTCGAGCGCGACGCGCGCCACGCCGCCGCTGGCGCCCAGGCGCCGCGCCGTCAGCGGGCCGATCTGCAGGCCGCGCTCGACAAGCCGCTCCTTGGGCAGCATCACGATCAGGTGATCCACCTGCACCGGGTTGGCCACGGCGTAGCTGTCGGTGGTGTCGTAGATGCTCCATAGATCGGGCGTGACCCACGCGGCGCGGCCCTTTTGCTGCACGCTCGCGCAACCCGACCACGGCGCCACGATCTTCAGGTAGCTCGCCTCGGAGGCGCGTGCCAGCGACGGCGAGCGGAGCACGCGGTGGCGGTTGGCTTCGAGCCGCGTCAGCACCACGTCGCCGGCATGCAAGGTGGCCATGCGGCCGCCGAATTCGGTGTCGCCGTAGAGGTCGGAGCTCAGGCCGCAGAAGAGGCGGTTGATCCAGTCCGACCAGAAGCCCGGGCGGTCCGATGCCGACACCTCGTCGGTGCTCATCACGCTGGCTGGCATGCCCATGGGGTTGTCGGTTGGACGGGGGGACAGAACTGCCAAGCGTAGCGGCCGTAGCGCCCGCCCTCAACGCCGTGTGGTGATGGCAGGCCCCGCGCGAGGGTATTTCCCGAGCCGCCGTGCACGGATCGGCAAGCGCTTCTGCATGGCGGGCAAAGCAGCCGCGCCCGGCGCGGGCTACCGTCGGGTGTGATGTTTGATTCGAAGGAGAACGCCATGTCCGATCTGTCCATGCTCATCAACGGCCTTGCCGCCACGGCCCGCGAGGGCGCCACCTTCGAGCGCCGCAACCCGCTCGACGGCAGCGTCGCCACGCGCGCACCTGCTGCCAGTGATGCCGATGCGGTCGCCGCCGTCGAATCCGCCGCGGCGGCGTTCAAGACCTGGAGCCAGACAGGCCCCACCGAGCGCCGCATGCTGCTGCTCAAAGCGGCGGATACGCTCGAGGCCAAGACGCCGCAGTTCATCGAGGCCGTGGCAGCCGAGACAGGTGCCACCGGCATGTGGGCCGGCTTCAACGTGCACCTGGCCGCCGGCATGATCCGCGAGGCCGCATCGCTCACCACGCAGATCAGCGGCGAAGTGATTCCCTCCGACGTGCCCGGCTCGCTGGCCATGGGCATCCGGCAGCCGGCCGGGGTGGTGGTGGGCATCGCGCCGTGGAATGCGCCGGTGATTCTCGCCACACGGGCCATCGCCGTGCCGCTGGCCTGCGGCAACACCGTGGTGCTGAAGGGCAGCGAGAACTGCCCGCGCACGCACCAGCTCATCGCCGAGGCCTTCCACGAAGCCGGCTTCCCGCCCGGCGTGCTGAACTACATCACCAACGCACCGGCCGATGCCGGCCGCGTGGTCGAAGCGATGGTGGCGCACCCTGCCGTGCGGCGCGTCAACTTCACCGGCTCCACGCGCGTGGGCAAGCTCATCGCGATGACCTGCGCCAAGTACCTGAAGCCGGTGGTGCTCGAGCTCGGCGGCAAGGCGCCGCTGGTGGTGCTCGACGATGCGGATCTCGACGACGCGGTGAACGCCGCGGCCTTTGGCGCCTTCGCCAACTCGGGGCAGATCTGCATGTCGACCGAACGCATCATCGTCGACAAGAAGATCGCCGACGACTTCGTGGCCCGCTTCGCCAAGAAGGCCAAGAGCCTGCCGCTCGGCGACCCGCGCAAGCCCGAGCCCGTGGTGCTGGGCTCGGTGATCAGCATGGGCACGGTGGAGCACTGCAACGCACTGATCGACGACGCGCTCGCGCAAGGCGCCAAGCTGGTGTGCGGCGGCAAGGCTGAGAACACGCTGATGCCGGCCACGCTGCTCGACCACGTCACACCGGCCATGCGCATCTACCGCGAAGAAACCTTCGGCCCGGTGAAGTGCATCGTGCGCGTGGACGGTGTCGACGCCGCGGTGGACTGCGCCAACGACAACGAGTACGGCCTGTCGTCGGCTGTCTTCTGCCGCGACATCGCCCGCGCGATGAACGTGGCGCGCCGCATCGAGAGTGGCATCTGCCACGTCAACGGCCCCACGGTGCACGACGAAGCGCAAATGCCCTTCGGCGGCGTGAAGGGCAGCGGCATCGGCCGCTTCGGCGGCAAGGCGGGCATCGCCGAGTTCACCGAGCTGCGCTGGATCACGGTGCAGACGACGCCGCGGCACTATCCGTTCTGAGGCCCTGGGCAGGCGGCTGGCTCAGCGATCGAATCGGTCAGCGCCTGCCTGCTCCGACACCGCCTGCGCCAGATCGCCCGGCGTGTAGCCGAAGGTCCGCCGGAACCAGCGCGTGAAGTGCGCCTGGTCGGAGAAGCCGCACTCGGCCGCCACCGCAGCAACGGGTTCGCCGCTGATCACCATGTGCTTTGCGCGATGCAAACGGACGGCACGCAGGTAGTCCGCTGGCGCCATGCCGAGCCACTGCGTCAGCACCCGGTGCAGTCGCTCTCGGCTGATGGCGCAGCGGCGCGCGAGGCCTGACACGGTCTGCTCGCCGGCCAGCACGGCGGACTGCACTCGCCCGAGCAGCGCACGTACGGCGTCGCTCGGAAGGGGATCGCTGCCGACATCGGCACCGGCCTGCAACGCCGTGGCCAGCGACGGTATGGCCCGCAGCAACCAGGCCTGCACATCGTCCGGCGAGTTCAGGTCGCGCGACTGGTTGGCCAGCACGGGGGCCGGCGCCGAACCGCTGCGTGCAGGCAGAGTGAGGCCCACCTGTTCCAACCAAGCAGTCGGAACGTAGAGCATCGTCACGAGCACCGCGCCGCTGTGGGCCGTAGCGGTCAACGCGCCGGTGTGGACGACGCCGGGCGCGATGGCGATGAGGTCTCCGCTTCGAGCATGGAACGGACGGCCCGCCACGCTGCAGCGGCATTCGCCCTGCACGATGGCGCCGAAGGACCATTCCTCGTGCCAGTGCGGAGCCCACTCCTGCCCATGCTGCTGGTGTCGCACCTGCTCGAGGTCGAACAGGCGCAGGCGCCGCACTTCGGATCGATTCAGCGCCACAGCGGCAGGCTTCCTGTCAGGCGATTGACCCACCGCTTGGGTCCGCTGAAACCGATGCCCAGCATGTCCTCGGTGATGTGCACCGACAGGCCGTGGCGATGCCAGTAGTCACCGCATTCGTGCATCGCCTGTGCGTAGGCGGGAAAGAGCGACACGCTGCTGTCTTCCACAGGGGGCCCATCGGCGAGTTGTTGCACCAAGGCGCTGATTGTGGCGGGCTCGGCACGCAAGACGGTGATCGGCAGATGGGACGACGCCACCGTCTTCAAGCCCGCAGCATCGACAAGCGGCTGCCCGGCCCAGCCGGGGCGCGATGCTGCGAGCCCCGCGGCAATGCACGCAGTGATGTTGGCCGCAGCGCCTGGCGCCAGTCCCGCAGCCAACACGATCGCGACCTTGTCCGGCACCGAGAGGGGTTGAGGCTCAGGCATCGCGCACTCCGGTGACGGTGATGCCCAGCCAGCCCGCACTGGCATCTTCTGCGACCACGTCGCCCAGTACGCCGATGTCTTCTTCGGGGTGCGCAGTCAGGTGTACGGAAGCCGAGGCCTCGTGCCAATCGCCACCCACGCGCTGGCCGATGTCGGGCTTCACCAGCACCGGGTTCGGCAACTGCTGAGGTTGCCGCAGATCGGGCCAACCGACCGCACCGATCGTCGGGTGGGCCAGGAAGCCGAGGGGGCGGCCCAGGCGACCGGTGAGGCAAGCCTCGGCCTCGAACACACGCCGATCTTTCACGGCGAGGCTGGCACCCAGGCGGCTGCCCGCACGCAGCGGCGCCGCGGCCGGGTGTTCAAGCGGCAGGCTGCGCGTGAGCCAGGTGCTGCCCATCTTCTTCGGCCAGCCCTGCAGCAGCCCGCGCAGCAGAGAGGTGTCCTGGTCGACCCAGATGGCGGGGCAGTACATGCAGCGGCTGCCGTCCGGGCGGTCGATCTCGAGCACCACGATGGTCTCGCGGTACTGGGCCAGCACCGGGTCCAGCAGCTCGTGGCCGTCGGTGCAGGCCTGCCAGTCGGCGAAGTGGACACAGCCCGTGCCGACAGGCTTGCCAGCCTCCGGCGGCACCAGGGGCACTGCAGCGGCAGCGTCGAATCGAAACGCGATGTTCAGCAACCAGCCCGCGTAGTGCCAGGGCGGTGGACGAACCAGCGCGGAGCGCCCGGTGGTGGTGAACGGCGCGGTGAAGCTTCGATGAGGCCAGACAGGAGAGGCAATGGAGTTCATGCCGTCCATGATGCGGAGCACGAGGCGCTATGCCTAGAACGGATGTGAACCTTCGGGGCTCCTGGTTGAGCGAAGCCCGGAACGCCAGGCCGACACGTGACATCCAAGCTCTATTCACCTCAACTCTGCCGAGGCAGGCCATGGAACCCACCCCCCGCACCGCCGACACAGCCGCGGGGCCGCTCGACGACCTGGCCCTCGCCCGCCGTGTCGCGGCCGGCGACCGCAGCGCCTTCGATGCCTTGATGCGCATCAACAACCGGCGGCTCTACCGCCTCGCACGCGCCACCATGCGCAATGACGCCGAGGCCGAAGAGGCGCTGCAAGAGGCCTACATCGCGGCCTACCGCGGCATGGCCGGCTTCCGGGGCGAATCGACGTTGGCCACCTGGCTCTCGCGCATGGTGCTCAACGAGTGCCTGGGGCGCCTGCGCAAGGGCGCGCGACGGCAGAACGTGATCCCGATGGTGACGAGCGACGAGATGGACAGCATCCACGCCAACGAACAAGAGGTGCCCGACAAGGTGCTGGTGCGCAGCGAGATGCGCGCGCTGATCGAACGCAAGCTCGGCGAACTGCCGGAAGACTTTCGCCTCGTCTTCGTGCTGCGCTCGGTGGAGGAGCTGAGCGTAGAAGAAATCGCCGACAGCCTGGGCATCGAGCAGGCCACGGTGCGCAGCCGCCATTTCCGGGCGCGCAGCCTGCTGCGCGAATCGCTGGCGCGCGAGATCGACGTCGCCGAGCGCGACCTGTTCGATTTCGGCGGTGCACGCTGCGATCTCATCGTTGCGGCCGTGAACAGCCGGCTCGACGCGTAGACGGGAACGCCGGGGCGGCTCGTGTCATCTGTGTCGGCATCACGGCACAGCAGGAGACGGGCGATGAACACGATCAAGCTGGGAATTGGAATTGGGCACGCCATGGTGGGCGTGCTTGCCGCATTGGCGAGCGGGTGCGGCGGCAACGACGATGACGACCACCGGGACCTGGTCGCCGAAGGCAAGCAGGTCTTTCGCTACGACACCTTCGGCGACGAAGCGAAGTGGACCGACACCTTGCGCATGCACGAGGTGATCTCCGCCGCGGTCGACCCGACCACGGCCTTGTCGGTGGGCCTGAAGGTCGATGCCGACGCGCTGCCGCAATCGGTGAAGGACGGCATTGCCGCCGGCACGGTCGATCTCAAGAGCCCGGCCACCACGCTCGCCTTGCTGAAGCTCGACGCCGTCGTCGGGCTCAAGGGCAAGGTCAGCACACAGAACGGTGCCGACACGCTGGAGCGCGTGGGCGTCACCTGCGCGCTGTGCCACTCCACGGTCGATAACTCCTTCGCGCCCGGCATCGGCAAGCGCCTGGACGGCTGGCCGAACCGCGACCTGAACGTGGGCGCCATCATTGCGCTGTCGCCCGCCGTGAGCAGCAGCGAGAAGGCGGTGCTCAACGGCTGGGGCGCCGGCAGGTACGACCCGCGCCACAACATCGACGGCCTGAACAAGCCGGTGGTGATCCCGCCGGCGTACGGGCTGGCGGGCATCGGCAAGATCACCTTCACCGGCGACGGCAATGAGATCGCCTACTGGAACCGCTATGTCGCCGTGACGCAGATGGGCGGCCTCGGCACGTTTGCCGACCCGCGCCTGCCATTGAGCGTGACCAACGGCGCGGTAGATCGGGTGAGCGACAAGCTGCCCGCGCTGCAGGCCTACCAGCTATCGCTCGCTGCACCGGCCGCACCCGCGGGCAGCTTCGACGCCAGCGCCGCCGCGCGTGGCAAGCTGGTGTTCGAAGGCAAGGGGCAGTGCGCCACCTGCCACACCGGCTCGCTCCTCACCGACGCCAACGCCGTGCTGCATCCGCCTGCGGATTCGGTGGTGGAACCGGAGACACCGAGCTACGCGTCGCGCTCCGCCACGAAGATGTATCGCAGCACGCCGCTCAAGGGCGTGTGGCAGCACGCGCCCTACTTCCACGACGGCTCGGCGGCCACGCTCGAAGACGTCGTCAACACCTACAACACCAAGCGCGGGCTCGGCTTGTCGTCACAGGAGATCGCGGATCTGGCGCAGTACCTCAAGTCGCTCTGAAGCCGCCAGCCTGGCTACTTCTTCCTCTGCGGGTAGATCGTCTCGCCCCGCTTGAGCATGTCGACGAAGGCTTCGATCTTCTTCTGACGACCGGCCGCGGTCTTCATGTTGTGGACGCGGAAGGCGAGCGCGAAGCGGTTCTGCGCCGTGAGGGTGGCCAGCATCTTCCTGGCCTTCGGCTCGGCATCAATGGCGGCCTGCAGGTCGTCAGGGATCTTCATCTCCTTGCCGCTGCCGTAGGCGCGGTCCCAGCGGCCGTCGGCCTGGGCGGCTTCCACTTCCTCGAGCCCGTGTTCGGTCATCCGGCCTTCTTCGATCAGCCGGGCCACGTTGGCGACGTTGATCTTGCTCCACACGCTCTTGCCGCGACGCCGGGTGTAACGCTGCAGATAGCTCGTCTCATCGAGGCCCTTTCGCAACCCATCGATCCAACCCCAGCAGAGCACGACGTCGATGGCTTGCTTCGGCGTGATGGAGGCGAGCCCTGAACCCACCTTGTGAATCTTGATCCAGACCTCGTCTTCCTTGTCGTGGTGCTGGGCGAGCCAGTCGTAGAAACTTTGTTCATCGGCGAATTCGCGAACACGTTGGGGATCGACGGCGACGGGTCCGGTTGGCATGGCTCTCCCTTTTGTGCATTGCAGCGGCGCCTACCGTGGCAACCGGTCTGGACAGATGTCGAAGTGGATCATCTCCGACGCGCCGCGATCTTGCCCTCACGGGCTTTCGCGTCGTCGGTGCAGAAGAGCGAGCGGCACGGTCACTTCTGACCGGCCGCTCTGTGAGCCAAGCAGATGCTGCTAAGCAAGCGGAGCGGTGGGCGATTCGCCGGCGCCAGGCAGTCGCCAAAACTTTCGGCAGTTCGGTCGAAATCCGGTCAACCCGGCAGGGTGGTTCCAGACGAAGGCGACAGCACGTCGTCGTGCACATTGCCATCGCCTCGCGACGAAGCCACACCGCCGAAGGCGCTTCCCGGTGATGTCTGGCGCAGGCGCTCCACCCCTTGGGGCAGGTCCGCGTCGAGCATCTGCCGTCCGCTCGACGCGCTGGTGCCTCCCGTTGAACTGCCGGAAAGCGTGCCACCGGCACCGGCTTCTTCAAGGCGCTGCCCCATCTTCCTCAGGTAGCGGTTCGCCGCATAAGCGGCAATGAGGATCAGGACCCAGGTCTTCATTCCCATGTGAAATCTCCATCCGGTTGAGCGAGCCGGCCCCATGCCATCTCGCAGCAGGATCACTGGGCAATCCGTGGGCCGACGTGACAGGGCCTGTTAACGCTACGGGAGGGCACGCGCCGCAACCTGTGAGGCCGCAGGGCAAGACGCACGCGAGGCCGTGTGCCCATGGCACACAACGAGCGTGCAACGCCGCCCTGCGGCCTCACAGGCTGCGGCCCTTCGGGTGATCTCATGAGAAGGCCGCCCTCAGCGTTGCAAATGCTCGCTGTAGCAAGTGCTACAGCTGTGCTTTGCGCCTCGATGGCGGCCTTCTCATGAGTCACGAGTACCCTCCCGTAGCGTTAACAGGCCCTAGTTTTTCAGCGAGAGAAAGCGCCCGAAACCACGCTTGATCGCGGCATCGCAGTACCCGGCTCCGGCCGAACATCTCGCGCGATGACGAACAAACTCCATGCGCCTGCGCCGCGTGCAGGCGTGACTTTCTACCGGCTCGCGGCGATCACGCGTGCACTCACGCGTGGACCGGCGCGCATGGCGAAGGCGCTGCTGCTGTGGCTGACGGCGAGCGTGCTGTTCGCTTGCGGAGGCGGTGGCAGCGACCACCCGGCTATGTCACAAGACACACCGTTCGAGCAACAGGCGTCGATCGGAAGAGGCACCTTGCTGCAGAGCACCTGGAGCGCCTACCCGCGCCTGGTGCGGCTGGCGCATCAGGCCGACACTGCGCGCAACGGCCGCATCGTCGCCAGCCTCACCGAGAACGCCGGCGGCATCTGGCAGGCCGGCTTTCATGCCAGCCAGGACGATGGCGTGAGCTTCACCCGCGTCGGCACCCTGCGCGACAGCGAGTTCGCCAAGGGCCTGTGCTGCGGCAGCTTGTTCGAAATGCCGCAACAGGTTGGCACGCTGCCGGCCGGCACGCTGCTGTTCTCCGCATCCATCGGCCTTGACGCTGTCGGTGCCCTGATGGAGCAACGCATCTACCGCAGCAACGACGCAGGTGCCACTTTCACGCGCATCGACGGCGCCGCGTGCGGCCGTTCGGCGGTAGCGCGCGTCCCCGGCGCAGTCGGCTCCGGCGTGTGGGAACCCGAGTTCTTCATCGCCGCCAACGGGTCGCTCGCCTGCATCTTTTCAGACGAAACCGACCCAGGCCATTCGCAGGTGCTCAAGCTCACGACCACCAGCGACGGCAGCTCCTGGAGCACACCGCGGGTGATCGTTGCCGGCCCCTCGGCCAGCGACCGCCCCGGCATGGCCGGCGTGCGCCGGCTGCCGAACGGCACGTACGCCATGAGCTTCGAGACCTGCAGCGTCGCGCACCTGGATTGTTCGGTGCGGCTCAAGCTCTCGAACGACGGGCTCGACTGGGGCGCCCTCGGCACCCTGGGCACGCGGCCGCAAACCGCAGCGGGGCAGTACTTTCGCCACACGCCGACCCTGGCCTGGCTGCCCACGCCGGGCGAAGCGAACGGCACCCTGGTGCTGATCGGCCAGATCGTCGGCAACGGCGCGCAAGGCGTCGACGCTGCCAACAACGGCCGCGTGCTGTTCGTGAACACCACCGCCGACGGCAGCGGCCCCTGGCGCATGGTCTCCGCACCGATCGCGCTGCCCAGCCCACCCAGCACGTCGAACTGGTGCCGGAACTACAGCACGCCGCTGCTGCCCTCGGTGGACGGACACAGCGTCCTGCTGATGCAGACCGACAGCACGGTGGACGGTGGCTGCAATGCGCGCTACGGGCGGGGCGTGCTTGCTGACTGAAGCAGAGCGATAGGCGAGCTCTCCGCTAATCGCCAAACCCCAAGAGGCCAAGCATCAGCGTTGGCTTGGCAACGAACGCGGCACCCAGACCGCCCAGCAGAACCGCGAGAACCTGAATCAGCGGCCCGGTGATGTAGCCGGTTGGCTCGCGGCCTTCCCAGCCGTACGGCAGGCGCTTTGCCGACAGAAGGATGTAGGCCTGCGCAATGACCAGCACGCCGGCGGCTCGCGCTCCTGCGCGCTCGCCTGCGAATGCGAATGTGGCCATCACCAGAGCGAAGCCAAGGTACTTGCCGATTCGCCACCAGCCGGGTTCCGACGATTCCGTGTCGTCGTCCATCAAGACGCCCGACCTTTTTCTGTCGAGGATGCAGCGGTCGGGTCACCGATGGACCTGTTCAGCGCGCTCGCCTCTCTGGCCAGGAGAACGACGGTGCCTTGGTCCAACGATGTCTCACGTGTGAGTTCAAGCGTCGCCATCTCGTACTTGCCGCCCGCCTTCAAGCGGGGCTCGATGTGCCGCAGGCGCCGGCCGCGCCAGAAGCCGAACAGAATCCGTTGAGCTTCGGCCCGAATGAGAAGCACGGGGCCATTCGCGAAGTAAACGAGATGGCCCCATTTCAGCCGCTCTTCCAGCTCGGGAGCGGCCTTGAGGACGGTGGATCGAAGAGCCGCTGCGTAGCTGCGCTGCCATCCGGCCAGGCAGTCGATGTACTCGTCGGGCGAAGCAGCTGAGGTCAGAATCATCTTCACGCGAACACTCCTGTTCCTGGTGACGGGAGAGGATCGCAGAAGTAGATGGCTATGTGAAGCCGCTCGAAGAGTGCGTGCACCCTGCTATTTGCGAGGCACTTTGCCTGCATCCTTTTCGAGTGCGCCAAAGATCGCGTCGACCAGCGCATCAGCGAAGCCATAGGACGTGCGCGCTTTTTCGGCTCGATCTTGGTCGGCCTTGTCGCGGTAGACACGGCTCGTCTCCGAATTCCCGGCCTTCTGCCACATGTCCGCTACCCGATCGTTCTCTTTGGCCTGGGCTTCAATCCGCGACTGAGCGGGGTTTTCGCTAGACACGGAGGCGCAAGCGGCCAGTGAGAAAACAAGTGCAGATATGAGAATGCATTTCATGATGTTTCGCCTTTCATTGGGACGCTCATAGGCATCACGGCTTACGCAGACAGCGTTGGCCCCTCCGTCCGCCGCATCGTACTTCCTGGAAGCGCCAAAACGCACCAGGGTCGTTGGTCGGCATAACTCAAATTGCACGTGGATATCGCAACCCGCATTCGCGGGATGCCACACACCCCCCTAGGATGCTTTCTAGGGATGTCCGCCACCGCAGCGCGAGCAAACACTGGCTTCCTCGTCAACGCGTTATCGATCGAGTGTTGACGAATCGCTCGGGGCCGAACGGGTCACCGCGACGGGAGAGTGCTCGTGCTCTTCTCGCCGGCCCGGGAACTTGCAGTCAACCGATTCGCGCAATGCGGTAAGCCGCGTTGACGGATCAGCTCGTCCGTCAGTTTCAACCTCGTGCGGCCAATACGTCGATCGCAACACGCCAGGAGTCGCAATGAGCCAGCACCATGCGCGAGAGCGCTTCTTCGTCGTCGGCGAGGGAATGACCTCCATCGCAGCCAACGGAAAGACCGTCGTCACACCACCGTCCGCCGTCGAAGAGACGCGGAGCTTTCGTTTCTCTCGCCTCATCAACGGGCTGCACGGTGAGCCGAACAGCATCAACCTGCTGGCCAAGCTTGCCGTGTCGATGACGGCGGGTGGCGGCAAGGTCAGCACCACCATCCCGGCCGGGTTCACCTACCTCGGCCAGTTTCTCGACCACGATTTGACGCTCGACATCACCACCCTCAACCCGGCGCATGCGGTGACGGTGGAGCAGTTGGTGACCGGCCGCACGCCGATCCTCGATCTCGATTCGCTGTACGGCATGGGGCCCGTCGAAACGCCCGAGTTCTACGACGGCCCGACGAAGCTCAAGCGCGGCAAGCCGGCGCCCACCGGCAACCCGGGGGCGGAGCAGGAAGGCTTCGACCTGCCGCGCATGCTGGCCGATGGCGGCGTCGAGCTCAAGGACCAGCGCAAGGCGCGCATCCCCGATCGCCGCAACGACGAGAACCTCGCGGTGGCGCAGATCCACGCGGCCTTCATCCGCTTCCACAACGCGGTGGTGGACGACCTCGCCGCGCAGGGCGTGCCGAGCGCCGGCCTGTTCGAGAAGGCGCGCGAGACCGTCGTCAAGCACTACCAATGGATGGTCTTGCACGACTACCTGGCGACGGTGCTCGACATCGACGTGCTCGCCGATGTGCTGGAAAACGGCCGCCGGTATTTCGAGCACGACGCGACCGACCCGCACGCGACCATGCCGGTCGAGTTCTCGGGCGCGTGCTTCCGCCTCGGGCACTCCATGGTTCGCGAGAGCTATGAGTGGAACAAGATCTTCGGCATCTCGGACGACCCCGCCAAATCGGGCCACCTGTTCCGGCTCTTCCGCTTCTCCGGAACCAGCGGCACACTCAGCCCGACCACGGCAGCCCCCGGGAGTGCAGAAGACCTGGCCGACCTCGAAGCCCGCGGCGGCACCTTCACCGCACTGCCCAGCGTGTGGGTGGCCGACTGGCGCCGCATGTTCGACCTCACCACCACCGGTGTGGCCGGGCTTGAAGCGCCACCCGGCAAGTTCAACCACGCGATGGCCATCGACACGCACATGGTCGACCCACTGAAGATGCTGCCGACCGGCAGCTTCGACGGCATCGTTCCCGACCTGGCACTCAAGCGCAACCTCGCGTTCCGCAACCTCGCACGCGGCCGCATGCTGTTTCTCGCGTCCGGCCAGCAGCTGGCCAAGGCCTTCGGGGTTGAGGCCCTGAGCGCCGCGCAGATCATGGAAGGCAACGGCGGCGCCACATTCGACCCGGGGCTCAACATGGCGCAGAACCAGGCCGAGCTGACCAGCAACACGCCGCTGTGGTTCTACATACTCCGCGAGGCCGAGTTCAACCACAACCGCCTGGGCAAGGTCGGCTCGCGCGTGGTGGCCGAGACCTTCCATCGCGCGATCGAAGCCAGCCGCTACTCGGTGCTGCGCGACCCGGCCTTCAAGCCTTCGCTCGGCCCGGGCGCGGCAACTGGGCGCTTCTCGATGGCCGACCTGCTGGTCTACGCCTTCAGGTCCGACCCGAAGCTCTTGAACCCGCTGGGCTGAGGCTCAGGTAATGGACGAGGCCGCAGGCGCATGGGCGCTTGCGGCCGGTCTCTTTCCACGGTCTTTTCCACGATTTCCTGGGGTCGTCCTTTGCCTTTCTTGACCCGGACAAACGCGAACAATTATCATTAAGCCATCGCGAAGGAGTGTTCCCCCCCGCCAGCCACGCCTCTCAGCTTCGACACCGTGTCGCACAGCAGATGACCAGCCAGTGCGACTCCGCGCGTCGACCCACACGAGGCGACCCATGGCGCAATTCCGCGGCCCGAAGGCCCAGCACACCCCCCGATTCCCGCGCACGCTGACCGCATTGGCCGTGTTGGCGCTCCCCTCCTTGGCGCATGCGCAGCAAGCCGACACGCCACCACCTGATGCGAGCGGCAGCGGCATCGTGCTCGAGGCGATCCAGGTCACCGGCAACTGGCTCGGCAGCGGCCTGCAGAACAGCGTGAAAAGCTTTCCCGGCGCACGCACGGTCATCAAGAAGGACGAGATCGAGGCCAGCGGCGCCACCAGCATCGACGAGGTGATGCGCCGCATCCCCGGCGTGCAGGCCACCGAGAACTCCGGCACCGCCGGCAGCCTGATCTCGCTGAACATCGGCGTGCGCGGGTTGACCGGCCGCTACACGCCGCGCTCCACCGTTTTGCTCGACGGCGTGCCGCTGGCAGTCGCGCCCTACGGCCAACCGCAGCTCTCGTTCGCACCGATCAGCCTGAACAACATCGAATCGATCGACGTGGTGCGCAGTGGTGGCGCGGTGCGCTACGGTCCGCAGAACGTGGGCGGCGTCATCAACTTCAAGACGCGCTCGGTGCCGACGACTTCCGGACTCTCGGGCGACGTGACCGTGCGGCAGACCGAGTACGCCGAAGGCGGCGGCGACAACACCCAGTACAGCGCCTTCCTCGGCACGCAGCTCGAGAGCGGCCTCGGCCTTGCATTGCTGTACTCGGGCATGTCCGGCAGCGACTGGCGCGCTGGCAGCGACGACCGGTTCGACGACCTCGCGCTGAAAGCCCGCTACGACCTCACGGCCAGCTCCGAGCTGTACGGCAAGGTCGCGTACTACAACGCCAAGTCGCGCACGCCGGGCGGCCTCAATGTCGCTCAGTACAACGCCGATCCCTTCCGGAACACGCGCCCCAACGACTACTGGAGCGGTGATCGCAAGAGCCTCGAGTTCGGCTACGTCAACGCGATCTCGGCGGCACAGGAGTTCGAGGTCCGCACCTACTACACCGACAGCAGCCGCGAAAGCTCGCTGGGCAACGGCGTACAGGTCACGTTCCAGCCGCGCAACTACACCGTTCTCGGTATCGAGCCGCGGTACACGCAGCGCGTCGCATTCGGCCCGAGCACGCACGACGTGACGGTCGGCTACCGCTACATCCGTGAGCGTGGCGACGACAACTCCTACAGCCGGGTGATCGACACCGGTGTTGTCGGCGCGACGACGAGCTTCGACAACGCAACTGACGCGCATGCCGTCTATGTGGACGACCGCATCGCAATCGGCGCATGGCGCATCACGCCGGGCGTGCGCTTCGAGCACATCGAGTCGACCCGCGACAACCTTGCCGCCGGACAGAGCTACGAGACACGCAACAACAAGGCACTGCCCTCGATCAGCATCGCCTACCTGCTGACGCCGGCGCTGACCGTCTTCACCAACTACACCACCTCGTTCGGCCCGGTGCAGAACCTGCAGCTCAATTCGCAGACGCAGGGGAACCCGCTGAAGCCTGAAGTCGCGAAGACCACCGAACTCGGCGCGCGCTGGGCCGACGAGCGGCTGAAGGCCGAGTTCACGCTCTTCCAGATCCGCTTCGACAACCAGATCCAGCAGGTGGCAGGCGTCACACCGGTCCTGTTCCAGAATGTTGGCGAGACCAAGCACGACGGCGTCGAGACCGCGGTGGACTACAGCTTCAGCAAGGCCGGCCCGCTCGCCGGACTGAACGTGTTTGCCAACTACAGCTACACGCGTGCGATCCAGAAGTCGGGGGCGAATGCGGGGCGTGACCTGCCCTTCTACTCGCGCAACGTCGACACGATCGGTGCGCGCTACCAGGTCGGCGATTGGGGCTTCAATCTCAACAGCACGCACCAGACCAGCCAGTTCTCTGACAACGCGAACACACAGGCCGAGAACGCGGACGCCGGCGTCGGCCGCATTCCCGGCTTCCGCCTGTGGAACGCGCAGGTCAGCTGGAAGATACCTGGGACGAAGTCGGTCGACGTCCTGGTCGGTGTCAACAACATTGCCGACAAGCGCTACTACACGCGCAACGTCGACAACAACCTCGGCCGCATGGTCGGCCCGCCCCGCACGGCTTACGTGCAGGGCCGGTTGGCTTTCTGACCGTGCGCCGGTTCTCGGCTGAGTCCGCATGACGCGCCTGCGTTCGCTCTGGCTTTGGCTGCACCGCTGGGTCGCTCTCAGCGTGGGCTGGGTGCTCGCGCTGGTGGGCCTCGCGGGGGCGGTGCTGGTCGTCGCGCAGCCGCTGGACCGCTGGGGTCATCCGGACCTCTTCCGTTCGGGCCCCAGCGCTTCCGCCAACGCGGTGAGCGCGCCGCTCGAACCCGTTCGCCAGCGGCTCGTGTCCGAGCTCGGTGCCGACACCACGCTGACCTTCCGCCCGCCGCGCGAGCCCGGCGACACGCTGTGGGTGCTGGTTCGCGGCAAGTGGAGCGGCACGGTCTACCTCGATCCGGCCACCGGCCGCGAGCAGGGGCGGCGTGCTGAAGACGAGGGTTTCGTCAACGTGCTGTTCAAGTTGCACAGTTCGCTGCTGCTGCAAGACACCGGCAAGGCGATCCTCGCGTGCATCGCGCTCGCTTACCTGACCCTGCTCATCACCGGGCTCGTGCTGTGGTGGCCGCGGCGTTGGCCTCCGTCGTTGCGCATTCAACTTAGCAAAGGCCTCGGGCGCGGGTTGTTCGACTTGCACCGCACCCTGGGTGCGGTGATGGGCCTCGTGATCGCCGTGTCGGTTGCGAGCGGCGCATACATGGCCTGGCGGCCGCTGAACGATTTCGTGACCTTCCTGGCGGGTGCCAAGAGCCTCAAGCCGCCGACGCTGTCGAACGTCGTCGCTGCACCGGACACGGCCCCCGAACTCGACGCACTGGTCGCGCTGGCCCAGGCGAGGTTTCCGAACGACCCGATCGGCTACATCCAGGTGCCCGGGCAAGCCAACCGGCCGCTGCGCGTGCGCATGCGCCTCGCCGATGACCCGCACCCCAACGGCCTCACCTCCGTCTGGCTGCATCCGCGCACCGGCGCGGTGTTGCGCGTCGACCGCTGGAACGAACTCGACGCCGGTGCCCGCGCGGTGTCGGTCGTCTACCCGCTGCACACCGGCGTGCTCGGCGGCGGCTGGCTGGAACCCGTGATCTTTCTGAGCGGGCTCACGCTCGCAACACTCGGCTTCACCGGGATCTGGCTGTGGTGGAAACGGCGCCGCCTTCGTCGCGGCCGCGCCAGAAAGGCCTAAGCCGCGGCACCGGAGTTCCGGTTACCGCGGCATGCTCTGTCAGAG
>Ga0307516_10002916_pt1 | contig 22403 bp, 14 predicted proteins | sample 19_EM_MG_FD_203310 | JGI IMG/M metagenome (GOLD analysis project Ga0307516, IMG submission 203310) | Populus trichocarpa ectomycorrhiza microbial communities from riparian zone in the Pacific Northwest, United States - 19_EM | ecosystem: Host-associated > Plants > Roots > Unclassified | place... | reverse complement strand
GTTGCAATTCCAACAGCTGCAACACGATCTTCAAGAATCATTGGAAGATCTGCGCTGCAGAAGAATTGTGTCATTATTGAAAGGGTAAGAATTAAACTAAGGACAAGGAACTCTCTCCACTGCTTAAATGGAGGCACGTACCTCAAATTAATAGCAATCCGGTCGTCCGATAAGTGTTCACGAACAGCACCCTCTTCTGGGTTGTAAGTGGCAATCAGAAATGGCTTGCAAGGATGCTCAAAGCTGATCCTTCCGTCAACACATTAAGAAGTAAATTATTAATGCCCTCATCCAAGAGATTAATTTCGCCAACATATAAGACACCTCTATGAGCTTCAGCGAGAAGGCCAGGTTGGAAGACAGTTGTTCCTGTTTTCATGGATTCCTCAACGTCAACAGATCCAATGAGCCTATCCTCGGTAACTCCCACAGGAATCTGGGCATGAATTGACTAGAATTGTTAGCTAAGTAATGAAGAACATCTTAACTACTATGGTGTTTTCCATGACACAGACCTGAACAAAAGGAGATCTCACAACTTGGGTCTTGATATTACCATCGGAATTGTATTCCACTTGTTCAGCCAAACCATCTTCCCACCTTTAGAAAGCATGGCCAGATAGTCGTTTTGCGAACAAAATATAACAGTTCAAATAAAAATTCACTTGAACCTAGAGGATAACATCATGGAAACATAAAATTTGACAGCTGCATATGCTTGTTGACCAAACTTAGATCTATTAACGTAAATACACCCTTTCTTTCTGTAACTTGATACTTATTTATGCAAAGAATAGCAGTGAATAAGGCTTCAGCTGCCAACACCATATGCATAGACTTACCAAAAGGGCAGTTCCAAACTTTCAATTGCCAGCATAGGCTGCTTAATTTCATCTCCAGCTTCATCATATACAAAAAGAATTGAATTTTGCATCACTTGTTTTAAAAGGGAAAAATGATACATGAGACTATGATCTAGGGTAAGCAATTGAGCTTTGCACCACTCATATAATTCGCCAGGTCATGAGTTAAAGCCATAGCAAGAAAAAATAAATTTGGAATGTTAATCTAACCTCCAACATAGGCCACAAGACAGGAAGCGGTTCCGTTACTTGAATCTAGAACAGGCACACACAATTAATTCTGGTCAAGGATGGAGAATTATGTATGCCTCTTTTCCCAGCATAAACAAACCGACAATAACAAATTTTTTTGGAGATTTTCTGCGCTGCTAGCATCGAGTTAATAAACATCACATAAATCAAGGAGAAGTTATTTCTGGATGACTGGATAAACAAATCACTATGAGCAAATGGTAGGATATCATTCAGCGTGTTTTAAGTTTACTTCAGAGCAAATGATAGCATATGGTTTCAGAGCAAAAATTCTACCTTTTTAAGGTGATTAGAAACAAAAGCGATTGTCTGTAGGAACGAGTATAGTTTTTCCTTTTTTGTATTTGGAAAAGGAGAGAGCACAGAGAGACACAAATCTTTCGAGCATTCAGCGGCCTTACTCTTCAGGGAATGCTGGATCTGCGTTTGCTATTGAACCAGCAACTACATCAATGGGTGGCAAAACTGCATTCAATCCACGTGCCATTAATGGCGTCGCTGTTCCTCGCCTTCCAGATAAAGCAATCCCACCAATCCCACGGTCAATAGCCCCAAAGCAAAGAGCAGTTTTGATAGCATTCTATAACACAATTGGCATCCCCAGATACTTGTCAATGAAAGATTCATTAATCAACCACTACTAAATATCAAATGAGTTTCCAAATTAAACAGAATCAAAGCCGCACAGCTGTGATGTGCTCACTAAGTTGCCATAATAATGTGCAGTGACACAAATCCAATGGCATTCCCCCGCGTCCGTGAAGAACAAGCACTGGCTAGAAGCATTTATTATCAGAATTTCTTACATGGTTATAGTCTTTCAACTTAATGACAAATTTCTCTTAATGATATCTTGCGACAAGTTCACCTCTTTTCCAGATTTCTCGAGCATTAGAAAGCAGTTCGGTGTAAATAACAGGTGCTAAAAGTCATAACTGATAATATTATAATAAAAACTAAATGACGTGGAGATATTAGATTAATAAATTTTTTATTATGAATTATAATTGTAGTTATTTTATCTTTTTAGGAGACGTTTTTTTTTATTGTTTGTATTTTTTTTTCTTTTCTTTTTTCTAACCATTAAAATATATAATTATTATCTATTTGTTTGTTGTTTGATTGAGTCAAGTAAGGGTTGTTAGATCCAAGCTCATTGAGTATAGGTATCAGACTCAAGAGCCTTAGGTCTAGCATAACCGTCAGACCCAAGATAATTAAAATATTCTTTATATTCCTAATAATTTTTTTACATTTTAAAAAAATTGTTATTAACCCGTTACGGAACATGAGTCAATATATTAGTGTAGATCGTAATATGCCTTCCTCTAATACTTTTAGCTGATTATTGGATGTGGTATGACCGTAAGACTCAAAATATTTAAAATATTTTTTATATTTTAATAATTTTTTAAAATTTATTATTAATCAGCTGTAAAACTCAGGAGAATATCATTGTAATATACTTTCCTCTGACACTGACATCCACACTTTCTCCAAACTTGTTAACACCCCCTTTAATCCCCCAACCCGACACGATAACCACCACCTCACGCACAAAAAGAAGTAAAGCATTGTTTCGGTCACTTATCTACAGTAACATAAGTAATATAACCCTACAAGAACCAACCCATTTCAGTAAAACCACAAAACAAACAAACAAAATAATTAAAACCCAATTGACCCTTTTACAAGCAAAGGTAAATTTGGAGGTAAAAGGGAACAAAACTTTTTTTATCATCGATATTGAAGAGAGAGAAATGTATAATAGTATAGACCTGGCCAACAACAGCAGCTAAAGGGAAGTACTGTCTTCCATAGGAAGATGACTCCAGCTTCTCAGTGGTCGGAGTAGCAACAACAGCACCATTGCCAGACTCAAGAGTCACAGTAACGACAGTGAGAGTGTCTTTTCTTGGGGTTGAAAGCATAAGAAAATGAAGAGGTAGGAGAAAGATGGGAGTGTAATTTGAGTGGAGAAAAAAGAGTGCAGAACAAGAAGATTGAAGAGTAAAGAGTGAAGAAGTAGATGTAGGAGAGAATGCCATTGTTTAGTTTTCTTCAACTTGAAAGATAAAAGAACAAAAAGTTAAACGTCTTTTCTTTTTGGTTTTGGTTGAGGTTTCTTAGCTGTTACATGATCTTTTGTAGATAGCTCTCTTCCCTTTGTTGATCATGTCTTGTAATCTTCTGCTCTCTCTCTGTGTCTCTCTTGGCACTTCTTGTGGTGTGTTATGGATGACTTTCATTCCTTTATTTACTTATTATTCATTTATTTTCACAATAAAATGGCTCATCTGGGCTGGCTGGGTCAGGGCAGTTCATATAAAAATCAGAATGGCAGAATTGGGGTAGCTCCATCGCTTTTCACCGCTTGTTATATATTAGACTATTAGTATTTGGTTTTCTTTTAATGTGCTAGTTACTGGAGTCTTTGTTATTGATGCATTTTAGTCACTGATTGCAATGCTTAGTTTGAGCATATGACTTCTCAGTTCTTTTGCTTCCATAGAGAAGAATGGCTGAAATGTTCCTTCAAGGTTTGTCTAACAAGTGGGAACTGCAATCGGTGAGGTGACGGTATAGATGTGGTCAGATAACATTAGCTCCGGGAAGGTTGGAAGGAACAAATTGCGCACACAAACACAAAAAAAGTTTCTTCCAGCTTTGGGTGGGGACTGGGAAGGTTGAGAAGTTCACAATAACAGTGCCTTGGCCGTATTGCAACAAAACAATCACAAATGGCGAATGATATATCTGGGGCGGAACCAAGGGAATTACTTTGCAATTGTCGTTCTTGCAACCCCACAAGAGGAAGAAAAAGGCACGTGAACCACCGCACCACAATGCTGCATAACAAATGAAATTATCATACCAATTTTCTCCAATTGCACCTATGTGAGATACAGATAAATCAACACTCAACAAGATGAAATCCCAAGTGGCTGCTGAATATCTGAAATAAAAATTATTGCAATCTCCACGAAATTAACTGTTGCACTTTGTTGACAAGCAATCCACACACACACAACTATACATACACCTTGACATTCTACCATATTTACAACGTGTTCCATGCATGCCAAATTGTGTGCATATCCACATAAATACATGCAAGTTTGTGTTCCACTGTTCCATACAAATTGAATCCACTAGTTGATAATATGAATTGAAGGTGATCGAAACAAATATGCACACATGAATTCCATTTGACTATACTGATGTGATATTTACACAAGTTTCAATGGTTAACAACTACTTTTCAATAGAAAATCAATCTGACAAAAAAGGAAGAGGTTAAAAATCCAAATACTGAACTGCTACCACAACTCACTAGGTTATAGAGCCCCCACAAAACCCGTTGCTAGCAATTCCAAGTCTCAAGCCCTCCTGATTAACCTAATCTTACTTGCTAGCTATTGGGACAGGAAAAAATCTTCATTAAAAAAGAGAAATGCCATCAGACCTGGTAAAAAGATGCTCCTACGCTTCCCAAGCACAAACTGATTGAATTCCATCCTGACATGGGGCAATCTTCATACAGATTGAATGCTGTTAGAGAAACTACCTCCTCAAATAAACTCCTTATTTTTAGTTTCAAAGAATCTTCTGGTTGTATTTTATAATCTTCTTCCATGAATTTCAACATTAGAAGATTTACAAGTAACTCTGAACCTGAAATAATTCTAGCCTCTACTGTTACTGTCTCACCAGTTAAATGATTGACTGTGGATCTAATCTACACTTGTTTCGCTGTCATCTTACAATTCAGTTGATGCCATGAATGATTGTGGTTGCATCTTGATGGAGTCTAAAAAGGATCTATCAATGGGTGATTCAGGGTGGGCGTTGTTAAGCTATCCTTTGCACCATCCGGTTGTTAAGCTATCCTTTGCACCATCCGGTCCTAATGAAGCCAACTCAGTTTCTATCAAATCCACATCAACCTTGTAGGAAGAGAGCAGTGCCGCATCATGAGAAGTTACATTAGCATCATCTCCTGATTTAATCGTGTTCTATTTGACCATATGATTTTCATTAGATGATGTTATTAAATCTGGTTTCAAATTCTCATTAGAAGTTTGAATTGCGTCAGAATTCTCCATCACATTATCAAGTGCATGCCCATTTTCAGCTCCCAACTTAGACTTGGACGCAAAACTCTGATTCGAATCCAGACCAGTACCTAATTGCCCCTCCACATGAACAGACTCGTCAACAGGAAGTATACCTGAATGATCCTCCTCTAGATGTAGGATACTATCCGTCCCTTCCTTGGGGAAATCAATCTCAACATCATTTTGTACCTCACCTATTTCAAACTCATGGCTTGTGGCTGCTGCATGCGGGCAGATAGGAGGAGTCTTCTCAAGGCACATATGGCACCTAAAACCAATAAGTTTATTTATGTTCTCCGCATCAAGTCCAAAAGCATCTCCATGAAACCACTCTGCATAACAAATGTTAGAATGAAAACATCACTATGAAAAATAAAAAAATAAAAACAAAAATAAAAAAGCAGAAGGAAACCTAATGTATCAGCATATATCACTCTCTTCATTAGTTTTCAATAATTCAATTACCTAAATGGAAATGGGCATAAAGAATAATAAACATAGTTACCTCCACACATCTCACAAGAAATATAACTCGAAATGGATGTAGATCCTGCTTCACAGCAAAGATGGCATTTGGGTTGATCATCAATAACACTATCTGATTGGGCAATATACCTTTTCTCCCTAAAATGTGCCACTCGTTCATCATCTGGCTTTCTAGACAACAGAAGACCATTAAGCCAGTAACTATAATAAGTATCTGTTCTCTTCCTATGCAACGAAGTACCCTTCTTTGGTTTCTTATTTGCCCCCTTTTTGGATTTGGCTGGTCTTCCTCTCTTGCATCCTAGAGCCTTCTTGTTCTGCAATGCTTTCTGTTTAGCTTTCCTAGCCGAACGACGTAGTGGCACAACTGTAACCTTCTTATTGTTTCTTGATAGTATTGGTCGAGAACCCTTTAAGGCTTTTTTACTGTTCTTCAGTCGCACCGAATTTCTGTCTACAGTGGCCTTTTTTAATTTTCGCTCCTGAACTTTTGTGATCTTGCTATTTTTTCCTCTTTTATTGTCAATATTCACTGTTTTTGCATTTGTCTTCTTCACATTCTTTCCATAGTGGCACCGGTGGCATGTATATGTACATTTGGCCATGATGGCACCAGCAGACTTCCTCGCGTGCCTTTTGTGGAAAGATCCTGTAAATTGTATCATATTTGTAAGATACAAAATACAATGGAAAAGGAGTGAATGCCGATATCAGATTTTAATCATGTAATTATGGTGACAATAAGGAAGAACTGCTCACCCTTGCAAAGCTGACAGCACACAGCCTCCCTGTCAAGTGGTTAAACATCATAAAAAAGGAAATTAATATTTGCATGAAACAAATATTAAAAGGAACAAAAACAACCCACACACATCCACAAAAGAGTATAAAATTAGCCGCCATGCCCTCAAATTTTAACAACGTACAACAAAAGAAAGAATTGAACATCTTAAGATTAAGTTACCTGATTAGAACATCTTTCTTACAATGCCCACACTGATGGTACTCCGATCTTTCTGCTCTTGCAAACAGATAAGAAAACCCTCTTTTCTTCAAGGGCTTATTCACTGCTGCACAAGCATCAGAGAGTTTCCCAGAACTTATCTTACTAGATCTGCGAGCAATTTTTTTCTCTTCAAAACTTTTCAAGAGATGCAAGGGGACATAAGATTCGTTTAGCCAATACTTCTTCCTTTCACTGGAGGATTCTTCAATCATAAACCCATTTTTTGAAACAACTTCAGGAATACATCTCCTCTTGCCAAAATCAAGAAGATACTTAGCCCCTTCTTCTTCTACACACTTCCTGCGGATAATTACCTTCTTGAACAGCCTGAATGATTTTCTAAGTTCCTTGTCCAACATAGACAAAGGATGAGTGTTCTCAATTTCATCCCACCTAATATTCGAATCAAACTCTCTAACCTGGAAAGGTCATACAATTAAAATAAATAGATGGAACCAGTTAAAAGGAAGCTGAAAACAGACTGTAATAAAAAGCTGATTTTTGCAATTAAATGTCCTTGCCCCCAAGTAGGTGAGATAGAGAGAACAAAGCAGGAAAAAGAAAACCATGATCAAGAAAAGTTGAAAGGAAATGACAAACGAGCACCATACCTGCAAAGCAAGCTGTTCTGCAGTCGTTGATGACCCAACAGCAGCTTGCCAGGCAACATGTTTGCTTCTCTTTGCAAAATCTGAATTCTCAGGATATAATATGCCTGGTATCTTCATACAACCAGCTGCAGAATTTCAAACTTTGAACATATTCAGAATAATACTCAGTTGCCTAAAATGAAAAAACTACCACCCCCAAAAAATAGATAGAAGACATAGAAGAAGAAATTCAGACCTTGTCTGGCAGCCTTGGAAATCAAGGAGCAAGGTAAAACCTTCCAACTGAACAGCCGACGAGAAAGCCTACCACCCCTCCACCAAAACATACTCAATCCACTGGCAGAATTTGCACAGGGTTTTGACTCAAATTCTGTGGACCTAGCCCTTTTCCTGCCAATCCCATTCTTTGAAGATGCACGTGAAGAAGTAGTCACAACATGAGAAGAAGATCCCATTGTGACACCAGAGTCCACGTATTTCACCCAGTCTGCTGAAAGTGCAAGACGCCGCACATTTGCCTCTAACTGCACAAAACCCATAACAAGATGAATTTAAAGCAAATAGATCAAGGGATAACCATTGTAAATATAATTACAGCTTGCACCAACTTGGACCCTTCTGGACCAAGGAGACAGACTACCAGCACAACTTGTATAAGAAATCCTGGTTTCAAGACAACTGCCAAAAATCACTAGATAAATTCAATAAACAACTATAAGAAATCGGGGTTTCAAGACAACATTGACTGTTCTAAATCAACTTATTGCACAGAAGACCCCTAATAGGATGCTTCAGATTTGTTTGCAGCTGGGACTTCAGGTAATCCAACTGCACTAGATAAACAACTTATGCCAACAAAATTCATCAAAAATTATTGTAAAACCCCAGATGAAGGTAAAATAGAAGTTTGAATAACATTTTAAAATCAAGTGAGCATGGTTTAAAAGCTATCACGCAAGATAGGCTCTAAATGTCAGTTTGAACCTTGAAATGAATCTGAGTTTGAATGAAAGAAATCTTGAAGAAATGAAAAGCAATAATAATTCTGCTCAGTGCTGACCAAGTTGAAAGAGGATCCTTACTTTTAGCAGTAAATGTTTAACAGACGCAATATCAGATGCCTTAAGAATGCTTTTACGCCAAAGCTTGGTATAATGCGGATTCAGCCATGGACCCAGTAGCAGCCCCTGAAGTCGATGTTCAATCAAGAGAATATGATATATTAAATCTATTAGATAGCCTTTCCTGATTCTTTTTGATTGAAGACCAATCGCCTCACTTTCAGAACCTTCCTGAATAGGACCCAAACTCGTATTAAACAAGCAATCTGGCTCATCAGTGGTCGCTCTGCAAGAGAAGCACCATCCACATTTTCCTTTCTGGACTTCAGCATTTAGACAGGGAATGCTTGACCAACGGAACTTGTTGGATTTCTTCAAAATGACCTTCATCTGAGCTAAAGCCATTTCCTCATCTGATTTTATGGAGTTTTCAGTGGTCTTCTCTGATGGTTTAGACAATAACACATCTGCAATTGAAGCAGATGTATGGCCAAAACAGTAATAGTTCATGTACTCAGTTCCAGGCTGCACCTGTAATGTGACCTCAGCTTTTGCATTTCCAGCAGATGAAGGACATCTGGTAGGAGGAGGACATGGATTCTTTTCTCGTTTAATATCCAAACTGTTGGAAGTCATAGAATTGTCTCCCATGAGAGGGGACTTTCCTGGAACATCGGATTCATTTGGGAAGCCAGCAAATCTGTTAGAGCAGTCAGGCCCTTCTTTCTGAAAATTCTGGTTCCCCGAACTAATTTGGATGGTTTCAGCTGATCCTTCAGAACTCATACATGTCAGGCTCGCAGACTTTGAAAACTCAACATCAAGATGACCACAGCATCCATTAACAAACTTTCCAAGGTTTTGTCCATCAGCAGCCTTGATTTTAGTTGCACATGTATCTAAAGATGCTGAGGGACATGGGGGTATGAGCATGTCTAAGCTTGTTGTATGCTTTAGGGAACTCAAACTGCTACTTGCTCCATATAAATGCATGTCCCAGTGCTTGTGGATAGCCTCCAAAATGCCACCATAAATCATCTCTGAAGACTTTAGCACTTCGATAACAAGACTAAGATGGTCCCTTTGGTAGTAATTGAATGAGCATTCAGTGTCACACGAATCTGACCTGCAAGATCAACAATACATGAAAAAAATATGCAAGTACTAAAGCAAGCTCACAGGCAGATGGGTCATAAAAATAACTGCAGCTCAAATACTACAACCACAATCACAAGCTTGTATCCCTAGATAATGGAAGAAACCATATCAAGTAAATAGTTATAGCTATTGCTAATGACATGCTAGACAATGACATCAGCAAGTGAAAAGATGTCTTGTGGCTTCTACCACTTAAACAGTCTCAGAAATTTGTTTCCTTGAGATATTGATGGTCTTAAATTTTAAAACCTATATAAGAAAATACCAACTAAGCAAAACTTCATAACATAATATTTCACTTGCTCTATATTATTTTTGTTAAATACTGTGGACTGTATTCTACATACCACACCCAGCTACTCGTAAACAATAATAATAGCAACATTAGGAAAAACTTACACCAACAAGTAACCACAGCTGCTAAAATATAGCCGGTTGTAAGGATCAACTCCCAGTAGTTCTGCTCCTCGAAGCAACTTTCGAGGTTTCATCCAAGGTTTCTGCCAGTCAATCGCACACTCGGGACAATACCAGTCACCCTCAGGCAAATAGTTATTGGCAACACCCACACACTTTGCATGATATGCGGCGGGACAACCATCACAGCATATTAAATTTCCATCCATCTTACAAAGGCAGCACTCATCACTATTCCAGTCATTAGTGTCATCAGCAGCGTCCTCCGTTAGGCATGAGTTACCTGAGACATCCATCGCAGTCTTCCTTTTCTTGTAACCCCCAAGATTCACATTTCGATCAAAGTCCATGTCAGGGTCAGTTCCTGAAGATCTCCTATTAAGCTCCGACCTGATGGTTTCCGCCTCAATCATGTCATCACAAAGACACTTTAATATCTCCACCTTCACAGATACAGGTTGTTTGTGGTAGTCACTTCTGAAAAGCTTCAATCTACTAAGATCAAATCCAGGTTTCAACCCTGAACCATGGATCAAGAGGTACTCAACCATGAAAACAGGCCACGTAACCAAGTCCAACAAACCCCAATCAAGGCTCCTAAATTGATAGTCAATTAAAAATAGTAAATATCAATTACCCTAAGTTTCAAATGAAAAGAAAATCAACTTCAACAAAAATGAAAAGTAAGGAGCAAAAGGAATACCTCAGGCAATTAGAAGCAGATTCAGAACCTTCATTTGAAAGGTTCTCCAAATGCTTTCTTAGAGTTTGCAGAATTGAAACATGAATACAGTCAAATAGTGAACTTGGAGAGTTACCCTTCACAGCGGCCACAAATTCCTCCAACCCAAATGGACTTAAAAACAACAAAGTGCTAAATGATCTTAAACAGGCATAAACTGAGAATAGGTCAAGTACAGGAATGCCACTCAAATCTAAACTCTGCGAAGAAGGAGGTAGCTGCAACTTAGGAGGAAGAACCACAGGCTCTTCAGGCCATTCATGATGTGATTTAACAGGTTTTTCATCCATTAATGCACTAACTACAGGAGACATTGATATATCATTTGACATGTCGTTTTTAGTTGACCCTCTACGAGCACTTCTTCTCAAAACGGTTGTTTCTTGCGTAGAATTCCCATTACCCAAAGGTTTTTTCCTCTTTCTAGCACTACCACTGACCTCTTTACATGAACTTCCAACATCACCTAAGTTCCCATCAACTCCCATTGTACAAACTTCCCCACCTGCATTAGCATCTGAGAGAACTATTGTTTCTAGAGTAGAATTCAAATTATCTGCAAGCTTCCTCCTCCTCCCGCGCCTCCTACTACCACTCTCCACCAAACATTCATCCCTAACAGCATTAGTATCCAAGAGAACAGTCACATCTGGAATAGAATTCAAATTATCTGCAAACTTTCTTCTGCTCCTCCCCCTCCTCTGACTCACACTCTCCTCTTTATAACCATTTGTTAAATCAATCACCTCAGGACAATCCTCCTTGACATCCTTAACATCCTTAACATCCATCACTCCAACAGAATCACAAGCCCTAAAATCTTCACCAGAAACCATATTCAACTCCTCAATCCTTCCACCCAACTCTACACACGAATCATTAATAACATGAACTTCTTCCAACTTCCCATTAGGAATTGCACTTTCAATATGACTTTTCTCAACTTCCCCCATCCTTGGAATCTCAAAATTTGGAGCCTCTTCCACTTGCCCTTCAAAACCATCATCCATCCCATCCTTAATTTCCTCATCAATCCCTAAATTCAAATCAAACCCACATTCCCTCTTTTGGGTCTCCGCAGCTTGACACTCCAAATCAAACTCCTTAACATTCTCATCCACATCACCACTCACATCCAAATTCAAGTCGATGCACTCCCTCTTCTTCCCTTCAAAATCAACACTTAAATTATTATTATTACTATGATTACTATGATTATGATTATGAATATGAATATGGTTATTATTATTATTATTATTATGATTACCCTCCTCTCCCTCCTCGTTTAAATCAAAATTAAACCCAGCATTCAAATCAAAAACCCCCTCTGTCAAATTCTCCACAATCCCACTTCCTTTTTCTAGGGTTTCATTCAAATCGACATTAATATCAACATTTTCCCTCAAATCCCCACTAAACCCACCATTCAGATCAACATTTCTATTCATATCCAAATTCCCATTAGCCTCAACAACCCTAGAATTACCTGACTCTCCTCCGCTCTCGGGCTTCTTAGGGTCAGCACGGCGACGCTTCTTGGGCTTCCAGCCCAAACGAGGCTTAGGGTCAACAGGCCCGACAGCAGCAGCAGCAGCAGCAGCAACGGCCGCTTCTTTATCCTCTCCTACCAAAGAAGCAACATCAGAGAAACCAAGCTTCTCGAAATCGCCGTCCTCGTACTTGACCTCGAAGAAACCAGACGACGGGTCGTAGGATTTGACTGTTCCTTTGAAAACACCAAACCCTTTAAATTTCTTCTTGACTGATTTACCAACAAATTCCATTCTTTTATTTTCTTGTTCCGTACTTCGATCTCTGTTTTGACAAAAACATTGAGAAACTTGAATTAAGAAAGAATGGGAAATGCTGGGTTTTCTTTCTCTCTCTTAAAAAAATAATCTTGGAGAATTTTTTATTTTTTTTAAGAGAGTTACGAGAGAGAAAGAGAGAGGAGCTTTGCTTTGAGCTTCTCTCTCTAAAAGTGGTTTAAACGTTCATATAGAGAGAGAGAGGGGGAGGGGGAGGTGACTTTTCTCTTGTAGGAGAAACGGGTCAAAAGTGGGTAGTTTGGACTTTGAAAAGAATATGTATCTTCTTATTACTACTTTACTGGTAAGTACTGTTAGGGTTTTTATTATTGTTAACGAGGGATAATTATAATCTAAGACAGCCAAAATGTAAGCTCCTCAGTGTTTGCTCACAAATATTATAAATAACTGCCATGTCTGGAAAAAGATAAATGATGTAGAGAATTCTCATAGATAAAGGTAACCATATCAGGAAATTTAAAAAAAAATCAAAAGTTCTAGGTTAATTATTATGAATTTATGCAGTGTAATAATGAATTTGCATTTCATTGCTATTAACAATTATCTTGACACTAAGGATAAAATTATACCCAAATGTTATTTGAGAATTAATAGAGGGAAAAGTTGTTGTTCAACTTTATATAATACATAGTAAAAATTTTATTTTGCCCTTGAAATCTAAAAAAAAAATGATCTTCTGTTAAGGGTTTTTCCATTCTTTTCTTTTAATTTGCACACTAAAATAACACTTATACCTTTGAATACTCAGAAAAATAGCCTTGCAGGAAGGGGTGTATTTGTCTTTGTATAATTTTTGTACTGTAAACTTACATAGTTAACCTTTGACTTTTTGAATTTAAAAAATGACTTTTGAGAGTGTTTTTGTCTTTGCGTCACGGTTTTTTTTGAAATAGTGGTGTGCCCTTGGGTCATTTTTTTGTAATCCATCTTATTAAAATATTAATAAATCAATAAAATATGTTGACGTGTGCCTTGCATGCGTCAGCGCGTCAGAGTCCTCTACGTTATTCCGGAGGTAGGTATGGACAATTACGGTGGCAAAAAAAACCGATCGTCATCTCATCCGATGCGCAAGGATGTGGCGCAATTGTTGGAGTGGTGCGTTCACCAAGGCGGGCAGCAATTCGATGACAATGAGGTTTTTTCTCCTGCCCTTCGTTTCTCTCCCCTAGGACTTGGTTTTCATGCCAGACCTTTAAAAATTTAGTTTTGTTCTCCATTTTGTAATTGTTTTAGGTTTGATTATCATTCTTTTGATTTCTATTTGCTTTGATTTTCATGTTTCTTGAAGTTTATTTTTTTCAATTTCATCCCTCTTCGAATTTAATTTAATTTGTTTTTGTTTACAATCTGATCCTTATTCTTTTGATTGTTGTTTTTTCATCCTTTGCAGTTATTTTTTTTTATTGTCCTTTAGAATTTTAATTCATTTTTTTTCAAATTCTGGTCCTCGTTTTTTTCATTACTCTTTTTCTATCCTTTTTGTCATTTATTTTGTTTTCAATTTAGTCTCTAATTAGTTTCTTTCAATTATTTTTTGGTACAAGATTTGGTCCTCATTTTTTATTTTTTATATATAATTGAGGATTTTGCTTTGTGATTATTTTTGCCTTTTACAGGGTCGTCTCATTCTCATGACCCGGTTCACTAGTTTCAATGATTTACCTGGTTTGAGTTCAGTCTTTTTTTAGATCCTTTTTAATTTTTTTTTTATTTTTATCATTTGACATTGACTTATTAATTGGTTTTTTTTTCATTTGACATTGACTTATTGGGCTATGAGCTTTGTGATTTATTCAGCTTTTTTTTCTCGTGGGGTTATCCCTATTTCATATCTCGTGTCGCAGGTTGGTCGGGTTAACATGGCTTGACTCGATTTTTTTTAGATTGATTTTTTATTCGATTTTATTATTTGACATTAAATTATTGACTCTTAAGTGTTGTCATTGTTTCCACCTTTCTGGGGTTATCCCAAGTGTAGGATGGTCAGGCATCTCATCATCCCCTCCACGAATAAACAGTGCTTCTAGCTCGATGGTGGCCTGAGTGGCGCGTGTAAACTTTTGTTTTTTTTTTTCATTCTCTCCTACTTTATTTTCACATTGGCCTTAAAAAAATATTGAATCAACTCATATGGTTTGTTATACTTAAGATTTCATCCTTATTCTCTTTTTTACCGTTTTTAAAATTAAGAAAAAAAATTATGGAATTAGGGGGTTTTTCAATTTCATTGTTATTCTCTTTACTAAATCAAGATTTTTTTTTAATTTCACCCCAATAGATATTTCACCTGTCAGATTTGGTTTGTGTTCTTTTTATTGCTATTTTTTAGATGGTTTTTGCAATATTTTTTGGCAATTTCATCATTCATTTGTTTTTTTTCCTATCAAATCTAATCTTTTTTTTATTGTATTTTTTTTTACCTTGCAACATTTTTTTAGATTGATTTTTTTTTTATTTCATCCTCTAACATTTAATTGGACTGGTGTTAAGCTTCTTAATTTAGTCCGGATCTAGAATTTAATTATTTACAAATTTAAAAAATTAACTCCGATTTATGAAGTTGACACGAATACAGGTTTCCGTGTTTTTTTGCTTTTTTTCAAGCTTTTTTTCCTATCCTTTACCATTTTGTTATTGTTTTTATTCGCTTTCTATGAGATTTTTTTGGTCAATTTTACAATAACATGGGTCGCCTTGCTTTTAGTTTTTTTTTTGTCTTTGTTAAATTTAGATTTTTTAAAGGAATTTTGTTTTTGAATTGAATTAATTGATTTCTTCATCCAACATTTAATTTTTTAGGTGCTGAACTCTTGAGTTGAGCCCGGGTCAAGAATTTAATGGATTGCAAATTTGAGAGTTAAACCCAAGTTTACAAGGTTTGCATCGTTTTGATATTTTTTTCTCCAATAAAAAATATGGTTAGCCCTATTTTGTTTTTTTATTAAATTAAATTTATTGATTGCATCCTTGACATTTAATTTGAGGTAATACTTGAAGGAATTTTGTTTTTTGAAATTAGTATTCTTTGTTTATTTACCTTTTTTTTCTATTGAGTTATCCTGGTATCGTGTCTTGAGTTATGGATTTAGCAGGTTCACTAGGTTTGGCTCGACCATTTTTTTCATTACTTTTTAATATTTTTAGATTTCGAGTCATTGATCATAATCTTGGATTTTGTTTTTTTTTTTAAAAAAAAAATATGCATCGTCTCAATATCTTTTTTACGATAAAAATAAGATAGGTCTGCAGTGTTGCACGAGCCACCTATAAAATAATGATTGTCCGCTTGGTTCTGCTCACAGTTTTTGACAACCTCACTTGGTTTTATTAGTACTTTGTTTTTTTAATACTTTTTTTCATTAATTTTTTTTTTCTGATTTCATCCTTCTACATTTTTATTCTAGGGGATTGATGATCATTATTTTTTTAGCTCTCTTTCTATGGTGTCGAGTTATGGATTTTTTTTTGTTCTTTAAAATCCAATAATAGCGTTTGGGTGTCGTTTTTTTACACTACAGAAAAAATTAGCTCGGCTATCTAGTGGCTTCCATATATGCGCACATGCTCTATTTGATCCATTTTTCATTTAACATGGATCAGGTCGTGTGGTTAATTTGATCGCATGTGATGAAGTTCGTTTCTACCCCATGGATTTGAAGGTCAAGCTGAAGCCTGAAATAAGATTTGTTAATCTCCTAATTCTAGCAATTTAATATATCCTTCCTTGGAGGAGTGGCTAGTAGATGATGATTGTTACTTGTAAAAAATCTCTTTTTATATATTTGGAGACTCTTCGATGATTAAATTAATGCCAGTTCAGGTAGAGATCAATTATAATTTTGAGAAAATGGATTCTTAAGATAGATTTATCATTGTAAAAAAAAAAATTAAACCTGCCTGAAGGTTATCTTTTTCCTTTTTTATAGCCCCTAAGGTCCCTCCCTTCATTCTAGGGAAAAGGGTAGCGTATTCACAAAAGATTTTCATCTTGTCAAGATAAAAAAAAGTCTCTTACATGTCAAGATAAGATATCTATGTCTTGTTAGGATAAAAATATCTCTGACTCGTCAAGATAAAATATCTCTGACCCATGGTCCCATCAGGAAGCTTAAGATCATTTTGGAGTTAGAGATAGAATATGCTTAGCGTCGGTGGGTCTGGTAGATTGTTTGACTCATAGATGTTAGATGATTATGGGTTTAACAGCTCATCAGACTCATACATGTCTAGGATTAGTGTTTGGCTAAGCCTAGATATATTTGGGTCATAACCCTCTCTTTGACCATACTTCTGAAAGACAGTCCCACAAAAAAAAAAACAATAAATGTTGATCCGTCAAAAGTCCCCAAAATCTTTGGGTATCATACGCAAGGACTTTGAAAAGACCCTATCAGCAGCAAATGAGACCCTTTTTATCTTCTCCATAATATTTTGTGTGCCTTTCATGATACTGTTAGGATCCTCAAGTTTATGTGTCTTCTTTTTTATGGAGAGAATGTTTGCCTCGGGGAATGAAAAGACAACTAGCTTTCAATGTAATATTTGAGTAGTCTTCTCGAGATATGTGGTGATATGAAAAGTTATTCATCTGACGGTGGAGATGAAGGAATTTTTCTTTATAAACCTAATTGTTCTTGCTTTTACCTTTATTTCAATTTTACTTCATATGATTTATGAAAGAAAAAATTTCTTTCACAAAAAAAAAAAACCCTAAGTCACCTTTTATTTAATCAAAGAAAAACTCATATAGACATCCCTAAGACCTCTTTCCAAATCTTTCCTTTGAATTAGAACTAATGGAGCACAGAAACACTAGACCTATTTTAAAAACAGAAGTGCTTCATCCTCCAATGAGGAGTTCAGATTTCAACCAGAACTTGAAAAAAGTAACATGGGACATGGGTCAAACACCTCACCCTGATGAGCACATCATCCAATTGACCTTAGGCACCTCTTAGGGATCTTTCAAAATCACTACCCTCATCTGCATGTATGCAATGAAATACTGCTTTCCTCTCCAAATATTCGTATGGGATGTGTTTAGCTACTATTAGCTGGGTCCAGGCCAACTGCATCCAAATGGTTGGACAATCGTGTATTTCTTTAAAAAATTATGCAGAATGGTTGGGCTCAAGCCCATGGTAAATGTTTTAGAAGTTGCTACCAAATGGTCATCAACACTGATGGTGGAAAAGACATATGGTGGTTCTTTACCTTTGCTAATAGGAGCAATGACACTATAAAAAACATATTGGCTGGGAAGCCAACGCCTATTAAGATGTGGAGGGAGAGATGACTGGTCATAAGATATATTAGGATAGCCAATCATCAAGAAGGATTGTAGTCAGTTTGAGGTTATTCCCATTACTGAAGTGTCCCTTCAAGAATTAAACAGCAAAGCTCGTCTAAGCTTGGACAAAGAGAAGAACCATACTATGCTGGATTCGACCAGCACTAACTATGAAGTTGAAAAAATAGCCAGGAGATATTACTAGACCATATTTCAAGGTATAAGACCATCTTGCCATTTTTTTTTTCACCTCATTTTAGAATCTAACCTTCATTTGTTCCTAAAAGGCTGATAGCTAAAAAAGAAGATGCATCATGGAAACCTTCTATAAAGAGCTTTCTTAGAGGGTCTTTATCTTGTGCCACTGGTGGAGGAAGAGGTAAAACGGGGAAGAAAGACTCCCCCACTTTTATTAGGGAACTTTCTGCTCTTGAGGGCCCTACCTCTATAAAGACAATAATGAAAGTTATAGCCCCTGTATAAGCTGGGGGTCATGATCTTTCCTTATTTAGGGAAGAAGTAAACTTGGCTCCTTGATTGCGAGTGCTACCACCCACTTTAAGAGAAAAAAAATGTTTACTCCGGTGGCAACCCGCACTCTAGTCCTACTAATAGAGGCTCATGTAATGATATTTTCTTTGCCTCAACTTCCTACCTTACTAGCTGAGGAAGCGGCATTTAGGACCTTTACCAAGGCTGGCGCCAAGGATTTTAAAGACATTTTCTTAGACTTGGCTCTAGGCTGTAATCCATTTAATTTCCCAACCCCAATGGACAAAGAGAGGCAACTTATAGAGGCTATATTTGGAAAGAGAATAGGCCCCGAGGAGGCTAGCCTCGAGGTGGTGAGAACACTAGAAAGGGTCCTTACTATCCATCAGATATCTTAGCAATGTCTAATGAAAGCTTTCATCTCCATCTAGCTTTAACTACCAAAATGGCTTTTAATGTAAGGAAAAAAATAAACTCATATTTCTTTTTGGCTTTAGTTTGATGATTACATCTTTTAACATTTACCATTGGTAAACTTTTATGATATGTGTCCACTCCTGGAGGTGTTGGGCGATTAAAATGGGTTATGTAAGGGCGACTGCGAATAGGGATAATCAAACTACCTTCGTATGGATGTAAAATGATAAAACTAATATGAAGGCTAAACTATGGAGTATTGAGATGGCCTATACGACGTTGAAAGACAAAACACAAGACATTTCCCTTGAGTTGCCTTTCAGAGAGAAAAAACGTTTGAGGCCTCCTACTAATAGGTGGTTCCCCTGAGGCAAGAGCTCCTTGAAGATAGAGCCTCCCAAGTTAGTTTGCGGGTCAAGCTTGCTGCTACCAGGGAAGAAGCCTAGTGTTCCAAGGCAAAGTTAAAGGCCCTAAGAGACTCTCCTGAGGAATTTCAAGAATTTTTCAAGAGTTTGACAACTTTGACCGAGATAATGAGAGACAAGATTTTCTTGGCCATATCCAACTTATACTTCTTCAATCTCTTAAGGGGAATATATATAGAACTTAGTGTGGCCTTCCATTTAGTCTATATCCCTGATTTTACAGATGTATTCCCGGTTGCAGCCTAGTAAGGGAAGAATCTAGCTGAGAAGCCTAGAGTGGATTTTTAAATCCCTCTATACATGTATATATGTATTCATCTTTCATGTACATCATTTCTTTTATAATATAATTATTTTATCTTCATCTTTCTTTTCATAAGTTTAAAGTCCTTGTGTAGAGTTTTTGTTTGGGTCCAATGTCTTCATTTAGTTAAATATTTCTAGGTTCAATGCCTATACTTAAAAGATCATTTTTAGGTCCAACGCTCATACTTAGGGGATCGTTTATGGGCCTAATGCCAATACTTAAGAGATTATTTCTAGGCCCAACACCTATACTTAAGAGATCATTTCTAGTGGTGGGCAGTGAATCATCTAACCTTAGCATGGTTTAGGATGGTTCTACCTTTTAGGAACTGAGAAAGGATATCATTTGCAGGCGTTCACTTATTAATGATGTAGTGTTTATCCCATCCTTGGAGAAAGGTGTAATCACACTAGGGAGAACATATTGATCCATTTCAAGGTAAAATATATGTAGCACTAAAGAGACATTCATTATTTTCAAAGTAAATATGTTATCACGTTAGGAAGAGTAAGTTCATCCTATCTTTGGAAGATTTGAGAGGCTTGCACCCTAGGAAGACCGTAGTAAATCCATCTCATCTTCGGAAGATTTAAGAGGCTTGCACCCTAGAAAAACCGTATTCATCCTCGTTTTTTATGCAATGTTTATCCCATCCTTAGAGAAAAATGCAATCACACTAAGAAGAACATGTTGAGAACATGTTGATCTTTTATAAGGTAAAATATGTCGTATCACTAGGGAGACATTCATTACTTTTAAAGTAAATATGTTATTGCATAAGAAAGAGTAAATTCATCCTATTTTTAAAAGATTTGAGAGGTTTGCACCCTAAAAAGACTGTATCCATCCTTATTTCTGATGTAGTGTTTATCCTATCCTTGAAGAAAAGTTGATCGTACTAAGAAGAACATGTTGATCCCTTCCAAGGTAAAATATGTTGTAGCACTAGGGAGATGTCCATTACTTCTAAAGTAAATATGTTATTGCACTAGGAAGAGTAAATCCATCCTATTTTTAGAAGATTTGAGACCTGAAAAGTAGAAAGCATTTGTTATTTTGAACAATATAATTCACATACAAAAAACTTATATTTCTAGTCATTGACCATAATATATTTCTATCCTGTTTGGGGTGCAACCAATAAAAAAAAAACATTTTTGTTACGATTATAGTCTTGGTCCTAAAGAAGAGAGGGAATGACATTTCTCTAATGAAGGTTTTCTAGGTAGTCATCAAAATAACTCTTCCCAGATAAACATAGTTCCTTCAATTATTATGAAAATATGATTGGCAAAAGAGAAGATAACCCCTCTATTTAGGGATCATTTACCATATCAGATCTGCAAACTTGGTAGGGGTCCTTGGTTAGTAATAACTCTTGAAGTTGCATGGATTGAATCAACATTCTATTGGTAACCATTGAAGACTTTCCAGAACCTTGAAGTTCTAGCTTCGATAGTAAATAGGGATTATAATGGAAATGAACCCTCTGGTTTGCAATAACTCCCAAAGTTACACGGTTTGAACCAACATTTTGCAGGTACTTGTTGAAAATCTTCCAAAACCTCAAGGCTCCAAATCCAATGGTAATTAAGAATGATAATGGTCTGGCTTCTGAAAGAGCAATCAATGATTTTTAATTAGTTTCCCGCAGACGATACCACTAATAAAATCTGTTTTTATCTCATGGGCTTGAAGGCCAAGCTAAGGCCTAGGATAAGATTGTTAATCTTTTGGTTCTGACAATTTGATCCATCATTCATTGGCAAAGTGGATAGTAAATTATACTTGTTACTTGCAAAAGGTCCTTTTTTATATACTTAAGTACTCTCCGATGATTAAATTAATGTTGGTTTAGAGGAAGATCAATTATACTTTTGAGAAAATAGTTTTTAACGATATATCTGCCATTGTAAAATAGAGAGAAGAAAAAACTAAACATGTCTGAAGGTTATATTTTTCCTTTTTTATAGTCCTCGAGGTCCCTCCCTTTGTTCCAGGGAAAAGAGTTGTGTGTTCGTGAAATATCTCCATTTTATCAAGATAAAAAGTCTCTTATGTATCAGGACAAGAGATCTTTGTCTTGTCAGGATAAAAATATCTCTTACTCATTAGGGTAGAAATATCTCTAACTTATCACGATAAAATATCTTTGATCCACAGTCTCATCGATATTTGGCTCATAACCCTCTATTCGGCCATACTTCTGAAAGACAGTCCCACACGAACAAAAACCAATAAATGTTAATCCATCAGAATATATATCCCAGATTCATGTAATGATTTTTGAATAATAAAGATGATATATATCCTAAATGATATAATATGTATTTTGTCACTCAAATGTGTGTTTAGTAATATGGTGCATGTTATTTTTGCAAAAGTATTTTTCAATTGAAAATACATATATTTCTTTAGATTTTAATATCAACATATTAAAATTATTGAAAAACACCTAAAAAGACATCAATTAATGTTTTTTCAAGAAAAAAAATAGTTGGAAAACATTAAAAAAAAACATATTGAAGAAGAAAAAAGAACATTTTAAGAGGTGTATTGCATGTGTCGATAGTTAAGTCTTTGCAAGTTTAGAAATTTAAATGGTATGAGAGGGATGAGTCGGAAACACAGACACATCCAATACAGACTTTTTTTTCTTTTCTTCTAAGATTGTAATCGAAAAAAATAAAATTTATGGAACTAGAAGAAGAAGAAGTTGCTGGATTGGGTTAGTTTAACGAATGCCTTTATGTTTTCACCTCATTTTTCTTAACAACTTTGACAAATAGAAAATGGGAACTTCCACCAACTGAGAGAACACACGTACATGCATTTGATGAGAACATGTCCTTTCAACATGTGTCCTATAATGAGTGGTTCGAAGTTCATCATTAATAGCACGCAACTTACAAAATTCAGAATGATG
>Ga0307516_10002915_pt1 | contig 22407 bp, 22 predicted proteins | sample 19_EM_MG_FD_203310 | JGI IMG/M metagenome (GOLD analysis project Ga0307516, IMG submission 203310) | Populus trichocarpa ectomycorrhiza microbial communities from riparian zone in the Pacific Northwest, United States - 19_EM | ecosystem: Host-associated > Plants > Roots > Unclassified | place... | reverse complement strand
GACATCGAGCACCTGTGCCGGGTCGAGAAAGAAGGCGTGGAAGCCGTGATCTGCGGCCGCGCCATCTACACCGGCGCGCTCGACTTCACCGCGGCGCAACGGCATGCCGATCAACTCATGAACGGCGCCTGAACCACCGCATGCTCGCCAAACGCATCATTCCCTGCCTTGATGTCACCGGCGGCCGGGTCGTCAAAGGCGTGAACTTCGTGGCCTTGCGCGACGCGGGCGACCCGGTCGAGATTGCCGCCCGCTACAACGAGCAGGGCGCCGACGAGCTGACCTTCCTGGACATCACGGCCACCTCCGACGGCCGCGACCTGATCCTGCACATGATCGAGGCCGTGGCCTCGCAGGTGTTCATCCCCCTCACCGTGGGCGGTGGCGTGCGCAGCGTCGACGACGTGCGGCGCCTGCTCAATGCCGGGGCCGACAAGGTCAGCTTCAATTCTGCGGCCGTGGCCAACCCGCAGGTCATCCGCGATGCGTCCGAGAAGTACGGTGCGCAGTGCATCGTGGTGGCCATCGACGCCAAGCAGCGCGTGCAAGATGACCCGGACGCGCCGCCCGCCTGGGACGTCTACACCCACGGCGGCCGCAAGAACACCGGCCTGGACGCCGTGGCCTGGGCCCGGCAGATGGCCGAGTTCGGCGCCGGCGAGATCCTGCTCACCAGCATGGACCGCGACGGCACCCGGGCCGGCTTCAACCTCCCGCTCACCCGCGCCGTGGCCGACGCCGTGCCGGTGCCGGTCATCGCCTCCGGCGGCGTGGGCAGCCTGGAGCATCTGGCCGAAGGCATCCAGCAAGGTGGGGCGGATGCCGTGCTGGCGGCCAGCATCTTCCACTACGGGGAACACACCGTGGGCGAGGCCAAGGCCTTCATGGCCGCGCGCGGCATCCCGATGCGCTTCTGATTCCCGGCGCGAGGCACTCAGCCGGTGCCGGGTGCTCACTCTCAGCCTCTCAGTCTCTCAGGCCGGGTTGTCGATCTCGATGAACTCGTGCTGCAAGCCGAACTTGCGTGCCAGGTGTTCCCCCAGGGCCGGCGCGCCATAGCGCTCGGTGGCGTGGTGACCGCAGGCAAGGAATGCAACACCGGTTTCGCGGGCAATGTGGGCCTGCGGCTCGGAAATTTCGCCGGTCAGGTAGGCATCGGCCCCGGCCGCAATGGCGGACTCGAAGAAGCCCTGGGCGCCCCCCGTGCACCAGGCCACCCGGCGGATCGTGCGGCCATCACCCGGCACCACCGTCGGCGTGCGCCCCAGGCGCGCTTGCACCCAGTCGGCCAGTTCGGCCAGCGATGAGGCCTGCGACGGCGTGCCGATGACCCCCAGGTCCCGGTCGCCGAAGCGGGCTTGGGGCCCAAAGCCCAGCCTCACCGCAAGTTGCGCGTTGTTGCCCACCTCGGGCTGCGCATCCAGCGGCAGGTGGAAGGCAAACAGGTTGAGGTCGCGTGACAGCAGCGCCGCCACGCGCTGCTTCATCCAGCCCGTGATGCGGCCGTCCTGGCCGCGCCAGAACAAGCCGTGGTGCACGAGCACCGCATCGGCCTGCGCGGCGCCTGCCGCCTCGATGAATGCCAGGCTGGCCGTGACGCCTGTCACGATCTTGCCGATGCCTGGCCGGCCTTCGACCTGCAAACCGTTCGGCCCATAATCGGTGAACCGGTCGACCTCAAGAAAGGCATTGAGGTAGCTGTTGATCTCGTCTCGGTGGACCATCTTCTTTCCTACCATGCGCAGAGTCTGGCTGATTTTCTCGCAGGCGGTCACAGTCATGCTGGCCCTGCTGTTCGTGGTGAGCACGCTCAAACCGCAATGGCTGCCGGGGGGCACCGCGTCCGAAGCGTCGACGGTGTCGATCCATGAGGTGATGCCGTCACGCCGCGCGGGCGCGGCAGGCCCCCCGCGCGGCTTGTCCGAGGCTGCCCGGCGTGCGGCGCCCGCCGTGGCCAGCGTGGCCACCAGCAAGGCCTACAACCTGGGCAACGCGCCGCAGAACCTGGAGCAGTGGTACCGCTACTTCGGTGAATCTGGCCGCGCGCCGGTGGGCATGGGCTCGGCCGTGATCGTGTCGCCCGAAGGCTACCTGATGACCAACAACCACGTGGTCGACCGCATGGACGACATCGAGGTCATGCTCAGTGACGGCCGCCGTGCCAAGGCGCGGGTGGTGGGCTCCGATCCGGACACGGACCTCGCGGTGCTGAAGATCGAGATGGACAAGCTGCCCGCCATCACCTTTGGCGATTCAGACGCACTCCAGGTGGGCGAGCCCGTGCTGGCCATCGGCAACCCCTTCAACGTGGGCCAGACGGTGACGTCGGGCATCGTCAGCGCCCTGGGCCGCAACCAGCTGGGCCTCAACACCTTCGAGAACTTCATCCAGACCGACGCGGCCATCAACCCCGGCAATTCCGGGGGGGCGCTGGTGGATGCCAACGGCCACCTGATGGGCATCAACACGGCCATTTTCTCGCGCTCCGGCGGCAGCATGGGCATCGGCTTTGCCATCCCCGTGAGCACGGCCCGCCAGGTGCTGGAGGGCCTGATCCGCGACGGCACGGTGACGCGTGGCTGGATCGGCGTGCAGCCCCGTGACGTGACACCGGAGATCATCGAGTCGCTGGGGCTGAAGGTGGAAAAGGGCGTGCTGATCACCGGCGTGCTGGAGGACGGCCCGGCCCGCGAGGGCGGCATGAAGCCCGGCGACGTGGTCACGCGCATCGCCGGCACCCCGGTGGACAACACCGCGCAACTGCTCAACGTGGTGGCGGCGCTGAAGCCCAAGTCGGCCGCCGTGATCGACGTGCAGCGCGGCGCTGCTGCGGTGGCACTGACCGTGACCGTGGCACAGCGGCCCAAGGTCCAGCCGCGGCCGCTGCCGCAGCCTCAACCCCGGTAGCAGTCGCGGGCTTGACGCAGGCTTATGGGGTGGTGGCGCCGCCAGACCCGGCGGCGTGCTCGTCAGGCGCCTGGGTGTTCTTGATGAACAGCTTGGCCGCCCAGATGCCAACCTCGTACAAGACGCACATGGCGCTGGCGAGTGCCACCTGGGAGAAGATGTCCGGCGGCGTCACGATGGCTGACACGATGAAGGCCCCCACGATGAAGTAGCCGCGGAAGGCCTTCAGCTTCTCGATGCTCACCACGCCCAGGCGGGCCAGCACCACCACCGCGACAGGCACCTCGAACGCGCAGCCGAACACGATGAACATGGTCAGCACGAAGCCCAGGTACTGCTCGATGTCAGGCGCCGCCGTGATGCTGGCCGGTGCAAAGCTCTGGATGAACTGGCTGACCTGCGGGATGACCAGAAAGTAGGAGAAGGCCACGCCGGCGAGGAACAGCACGGTGCTGGACACCACCAGCGGCAGCACCAGCTTCTTCTCGTGCGAATACAAGCCCGGCGCCACAAAGGCCCAGAGCTGGTACAGCACCACCGGCAGCGCGATCAGGAAGCCGCCCATCATGGTGATCTTCAGGGGCACCAGGAAGGGCGAGATCACGTTGGTGGCAATCAGCTTGGTGCCGGCCGGCAGGTGCCGCACCAGCGGTGCCGCCAGGAAATCGTACAGCCCGGCGGGCCCCGGCCACAGGCACAAGGCGCCGAAGGCAATGCCCACGGCCAGCAGGGCACGGATGAGCCGGTCACGCAACTCGACCAAATGGGTGACGAACGGCTGTTCGGTGCCTTCGAGTTCGTCTTTTTCTGGGGGAAGGGTCACGGGCGCTGGCGGTGTTGGCGATCGGTGGAATGGGTCGGTGCAACCCAGGCGGGCCGCTCAAGCGGCTGAAGGCGGGCGCGGCGGCCGGAAACGCGCCACGCGGGCCGCACCGGACTGAGCATGCATGCGCACGCCTTGCCGGTGCTTGTACCACTGCGGCGTGGCGCCCCGCTTGAGGCGCCAGTTCTTCTTGGGATGCTTGTATGTGGGGGAGGGCTCGGGCAGCGCCGTCGAACTGCCGGTCGCAGACGGATCGTGCAGCGCGGCCCAGCCTTCTTCCAGCGAGCGGCTGGTCTGGTGGATCTCGGTGTTGACGGCGGTTTCCACGTCGCGCGCCGCGGTCTCGAATTCCTTCTTCATCTTCTGCAGCTCTTCGAGCTCGATCGAGCGGTTCACTTCCGCTTTCACGTCAGCCACGTAGCGCTGCGCCTTGCCGATGAAATGCCCCACCGTGCGTGCCACGCGCGGTAGTTTCTCGGGGCCAATGACGATCAGCGCCACGGCGCCGATCAGCATGAGTTTGTCGAAGCCGAAATCGACCATCGTGCCTTCTCGTGCGAGCCGGGATCGAGCGCCGCGCGCTGCGCGGCGTCAAAGCTCAGGACTTGGTCTTTGCTTCCACGTCCACCGTGTGGGCGTCCGTGGCCTTGCCGCCAGCAGTCACCTGCTGGGCGGGTCCGACGGGCTCTGCGGCCGTCTCGCCGCCGCTCTTCATGCCGTCCTTGAAGCCCTTGACCGCGCCGCCGAGGTCGGCGCCGATGTTCTTGAGCTTCTTGGTGCCGAAGATCAGCACCACCACCAGCAACACGATCAGCCAATGCCAGATGCTGAATGAACCCATGATGTCTCTCCAATCCAGGAACCTCGCCGATTCTAGGCGAGGCAGGTGTTCAGACGCGGCGACCGCCGATGACGTGCAGGTGCAGGTGATACACCTCCTGCCCGCCATCCGCCCCGGTGTTGAACAGCGTTTTGAAACCATTGCCGGCCCCCTGTTCGAGGGCCAGGCGGGGCGCCAGCATCAGCATGCGCCCCAGCAGCTTTTCATGCTCGGCCGTGCTGGCTTCCAGCAGCGAAGGCAGGTGCAGCTTGGGGATGACGAGAAAGTGCACCGGCGCGGCCGGGTGGATGTCGTGGAAGGCCAGGAGTTCATCGTCCTCGTGGATCTTGCGCGAGGGGATCTGGCCCGCAACGATCTTGCAGAAAATGCAGTTTGCATCGGTGCTCATCTCAAGCCCCTGCCGGCACCGGGGCCAGCGGCATCGGCCGGCCTTCGGCAAACGACAGCCAGCCGCGGATGAAGCGGTATAGGTACCACAGCCCGATCACCATGTAGGCAACCGCGCCTGGCAGCCAGAGGAGGAGCCACAGCGGCGCGCACACCACCAGCCACAGCGCGGTGAACCAGAAGCTGCGCGCCTGCCAGCGGAAATGGCTGCGGAAAAAGTCGTCCGGCAGGTCCGGGCGCTTGACGTAATTCAGGATGATGGCTACCACCGACAGTAGGCCCATCGAAAAGAATGAGGCGGTATGCAGGGCATACATGATGTGGGTGAGCGTGCTCAGGCTCTGGCGCGGGTCGTGCGTGCGCAATTCGGCGGGTAGGTTCATGGGACTTCCTTCTCTCGGTTCTCAGCCGGCGCCGGGCCGCCCCAAGGCGGCTGAGCACCCGCTCGGCGGGCGGCACCGGTACTCCGGTGCCGGGTGCCCTCAGTTTTGCACTTTGCGCATCGCGGCCTCTTCCAGGCCCGACAACCCTTCGCGCCGCTCCAACTCGGCCAGCACGTCAGCCGGCTGCAGGCCGAAGTGCGACAGCGCGATCATCGAATGGAACCACAAATCAGCCATTTCGTTCACGATCTTGCGCGCCTCGCCATCCTTGGCCGCCATCACGACCTCAGTGGCTTCCTCACCCACCTTCTTGAGGATGGCGTCGGTGCCCTTGTCGAACAGCCGGGCGACATAACTCTTCTGCGGGTCGCCGCCCTTGCGCGACTCGATCACCGCCGCAAGGCGGGCCAGCGTATCGTTTCCGTCCATTATTTATAGATCCGTTCCGGGTCTTTCAAGACCGGCTCCACCACTTTCCAGCCGCCGGCCTCGTAGCGCTGGAAAAAACACGAGTGGCGCCCGGTGTGGCAGGCGATGGCGGGCGCTTCGGCGTCCGATCCCCCCGACCCTATTTGGGTGACTTTGAGCAGGATCACATCGTTGTCGCAATCCAGGCGGATCTCGTGCACTTTCTGGATGTGCCCGGATTCCTCGCCCTTGTGCCACAAGCGGCCGCGCGAGCGGCTCCAGTACACGGCTTCGCCGCGCTCGGCGGTGCTGGCCAGCGCGGCACGATTCATCCACGCCAGCATGAGAATGTCGCCGGAGCCGGCCTCCTGGGCCACTGCCGGGACCAGGCCATCGGCGTTCCAGGCCACGGTGTCCAACCATGCGTCTTCCATGGGCGTCAGTGTAGCAACCGGGCCTTGTATGCAGCGTCACAATCAGGGCATGGATGCCTCCCTGCGCCCCCTGCGTCCGCTAGGTCCACTACCCAGTGCCCTCACTATGGGCGATGCCGCCGGCATCGGGCCCGAGATCATCGTGCGGGCGTTCGCCCTTCGGCAGGCCCCTCACGCCTTTGTGCTGGGCGACATGGCGGTGCTGCGCCGCGCGGCCCGCTGGCTGCGTGAGGCCGGGGTGGACACTCCGCCGTTGGCGCGGATCGCGCAGGTGGCTGACGTGGCCGAACTGCCGCCGGGCGTGCTGCCCGTGCTGGAGCCTGATGGCCTGCCGGCCGGGCTGGGCCAGGTCGAGCCCGGCCGCATCGACGCGCGCTGTGGTGCCGCCGCGGCGGCCTGTGTCCGCGCCGCGGTGGGGCTGGTCTTGCGCGGCGAGGCTGCCGCGGTGGTCACCGCCCCGCTGCACAAGGAAGCGCTGGCCGCAGCGGGTGAGCCCTATCCGGGCCACACCGAGCTGTTGGCGGCCGAAAGCGTCCGCCACGGCCACCCCGCCGAGGTGCGCATGATGCTGGCCAACGAGGAACTGAAGACCGTGCTGGTGAGCGTGCACCTGCCGCTGCGCCAGGCCATCGATGCCGTCAGCTTCGACTCGGTGTTGCAGACGGTGCGCATCGCCCACGCCGCCGCAGCCGGCTGGGGTCAGCCGCAGCCGCGCATCGCGGTGGCCGGCCTCAATCCCCATGCCGGCGAGGGCGGCCTGTTCGGCGACGAGGAACTGCGCTGCATCGCCCCGGCCGTCGTGGCGGCCCGCGCGCTGGGCATCGACGCGCGCGGCCCGTTTGCGCCCGACACCGTGTTCATGCGCGCCCGCCATGCGCCGGACCATGTGGGCGAGTTCGACCTGGTGATCGCCATGTACCACGACCAGGGGCTGATCCCCGTCAAGTACCTGGGCGTGGAGCAAGGCGTAAACGTCACGCTGGGCCTGCCATTCGTGCGCACCAGCCCGGATCACGGCACCGCGTTCGACATCGTGGGCACCGGCCGCGCCAGCGCGGCCAGCCTGGTGGCGGCACTGCGCATGGCCCGCCAGTTGGCAGGAGCCTGAGGGCCCACGCGGCGTGCGGCCCCGGCACTCCGGTGCCGGATGCCCACGCGTCACTGTGGGTTCAGTGCTTGTTCAGTGTTTGGCCGCGCCTGCCGCCGGCTGTTGCTTGGCAGCGTTTGCCGCGGCCTGCTTGGCCACCCCGGCCGACAGCGAGGCCAGTTGCCGCCGCGCGCGGGACGTGGCCCGCTCGATCAGCTCGGCTTGCTCGAAGGCGCGGAAACGGTTGTTCCGCAGCATGCTGGCCAGCATGCGGGCGGTGAGGGAAATCGTCTTGACGATCTTGCGGCCGTGGCTGAATACGAAGAAGCCGCGCCCGGGACTCACCCAGGTGAGCCGCACCTTGCGCCAGCCGCGCTTGTCGATGTGCATCAGGTAGGCACAGCCGGGCTGCATGTGGTGGATGAGCTGCTCGCCGCGGTCGGGCGTGGCGGGACCGCCGTCCAGGTTGACATCCACACCCTCGCCGCCCATGGGCGTGGGCTCGGTGTCCACGTCCGTGGCGACTTCCTCGCCCAGGTCGAGGTCGATGTTGCCGTCGCCGTCGACCGCCGTCTCGTCCACCAGGCCGACCTGGCGTGCCTCCTCGGCCGTGAAGGAGATCGGCATCTCCGGTTCCGTCAGCGCGGCCGGCACTGTGTCGGGCGGCACCTCGGCGGGCTTGGGGATCACCACCTTGTCGACCATGTCGAGCTGATGGCGCAGCTGGCGCACGGCGAACTCGGTCAGCGGTGCGGCCTTGAGCGACTGCGAATGGGCCGGCAGCAGCTTGGCGAAGAAGTCCTTCTTGGCCCGGGGGGCCCAGCGGATCAGGTCCAGGCCTTCGTTCAGGTCCTTCATCAGCCGCGGCAGGCGCAGCAGGAATTCCTTGCGTTCCTGCGGCGTGCTCTTGGGCTGCAGGCTCAGCACCAGGTCGCGGCCGGCCAGCTTCATGCGCTGGGTCAGCGGCGCTTCCGGCCCGTCGCGCATGGTGGTGAACACCACCACCTGGCTCCAGACCTGTGAGAGGAAGTCGCGGGCGAAGTCCTCGCCCACCACGTTGGCGAGCTGCTCCTTCAGGGCCAGCGTGTAGCGCTGCTGCACGCGCAGCATGGTTTCCTTGCCGTCCAGCAGCGCCGCGACGCGCGCGTTCGGGGCCGCCTTGCTGGAGGTCTGCTCGGTGACCAGCGACTCCAGGTCGAGCAGCTTGACTTCGTAAAGATTGAGCTGGTCGAAGTCGCCTTCGATGATTTCCTGCACCAGGCGCCGCACGCGCTCCAGGAATTCGCGCCCCGGGCCGGCGTCGAAGTCCTCGAACGCCACGGACAAGGTGGCGATGCGGTTGACCAGCCGCCGCACCGGGTGGCGCCGCGAACTGAAGAAGGTGGTGTCCTTGAGCGCCACACGCAGCACGGGCAGCTGCAGCCGCGCGATCTGGCGCGCCATCTGCGGTGGGATCTTGGGGTCGGCCAGGATCTGGTCGAACAGCGCCGCCACGATGTCGATCACCATGTGATCGAGCGAGCCGGTGGAGGCGCGCTGCAACTCGTCGCGATGCAGGCGGATCAGGTTGGCTGCGGCCGCATCCAGCACGCCGGGCAGCGACAGGCGGTGGGCGCCCGAGTGGGCGGCCATGCCATCGGGCACGGTGCGCGTGTAGGGGCTGCCCGGCGCGGGGGCGCCGCCGGCACCGCTGGCAGGCCAGGCGCCCATGTCGGTGGAGATGCCGGCGATCTGCACGATGCGGCGGATCACGTCGAGCATCTGGGTGTCGCCGCCGTAGTGGCCGTGTCCACTGCCGGGGCCTGCGCCCGGCCCGGAACTGGGCTGGGTGGGGCCCCAGCCGTGGCCGACGAAGCCACCCGGCCCGGGGCTGGGCATCGTGGCCCCCGGGTCGCTGGGCTGCGTGGGCGCGCCGAACTCGGGCGGCATGGGCACGCCGAACATGTTGCTCAGGGTCTGCGCGGCGTGGGAGTTCGGCCGCACCTCGCGCCGCGGCGTCAGGCTGTGGTAGCCGCTGTCGGGTACGGTGTCGCGGGCAATGTCGTTGCCCGGGCCCTCCACGCTGCGCACGGTCAGCCCGATGGGCTCGATGCCGCGCCGGCGCAGGTCGTCCGTGATGCCGGCGTAGGTGGCGCGCATGCTGCCGGCCAGGGCGCGCGACAGCTCGCGCACCATCACCTGCCGCGCCGGCTTGTCGTTGCAGATCGTCTCGCCGGCCTTGGCCAGGGCCTTGGCGACCACCTCCGGGCGCAGCGGGTTGCGCTTGCGCTCCGACGCGGCCGCCTGCTGCAGCGCCAGGATGTAGGCGTCCAGCTCGCGCAACTCCCATTCGCATTCGGCCGACAGCTCGCGTGTCAGGCGGTCCACCGAAACCTTTTCATCCACTTCGCCGTCGGCCACCAGGCTCAGCGAGCGCCAGTCGGTGTCTTCGAAACGCGGCGGGGCGTCGGCCGGGCGCGCGTTCAGTTCGGCCGTGATGACGTCGCGCAGGCCATTGCCGAAATTGAGGTTGAAGGTGGGCAGGTTGCGCCGCAGGTCCTGCACCGCCAGCTGCCACACAAAGCGCTCGGTGTCGCTGCGCATGCCGGTGAGCAGGGTGCGGTCCATCGCCTCCACACAGCGCTGGGACGCAGTGCGCGCCGCCGCATGGATGCGCGCAATCGCCATCTGCACGACGGCTTGGAGTCGGGGGTCGGTCACGGCGTCAACTTGGGTGGCTGCGCAGCCTCACTCCGAGGCCCCACCCCAGTCCGGGTGACCGGGCCGACAAAAGGGTTGATGAAAGGCCAGGGCGCATACGTGAGCAAGTATCGCCGCAGTTTGTGGACGCACGTAACGAGGTAACACGGGTTGCGGGCCATGCTGCGGCGTCATTTCCTCAAAGCGTCACGAATCTCCCGCAGCAGCACGATGTCTTCCGGCGGTGCGGCCGGTGCGGCGGTGGGCGCCGGGGGAGCGGTCCGCATGATCCGGTTCATCTGCTTGACCATCATGAAGATGACGAACGCCAAGATGGCGAAATTGATCATCACGGTGACGAAGCTGCCCCAGGCGAACACGTTGCCCAGCTTCTGCGCCTCGGCCACGGACGCCCCGGCCGGCACGCTGCCGGACAGCACCCAGTACTTGTTCGAGAAATCGATCTGGCCGCCCGCTACCAGGTTCACTACCGGCATGATCACGTCCTTGACCAGCGAATCGACGATCTTGCCGAAGGCCGCGCCGATGATGACGCCGACCGCCAGGTCCACGACGTTGCCCTTGAGAGCGAACTGCCTGAATTCCTGCATCATGCCCATTGCTGTCTCCTGAAGTGGTTGCGGGGATCGCGGCTCTGGCGGCCGCGATGGGGCGCATTGTCCAACCCCGCGGGGGCCTGGCGTGCCTCGGCTACACTCCACGGTTGCCCGCGTAAGCACAAGAAATACCTCATGCAGCCTGCCGAAAAGATGATTCAGAGGCTTCAAATTCGGAAGCCGTCATTCAGGAGCCCCCTGTCTAGGAGCCCTCAGTCATGAGCGATCAACCTGTCGATCCCTCCAAGCGGACCTGGTTGATTGCGTCCACTTGCACCGGTGCAGTGGGCGGGGCCTTCGCCGCCGTGCCCTTCGTAACGTCCTTCACCCCCTCTGAGCGCGCCAAGGCTGCCGGCGCGCCGGTGGAAGTGGATGTCAGCGACCTCAAGCCCGGCGAAATGCGCACGGTCGAGTGGCGCGGCAAGCCGGTGTGGATCGTCCGCCGCACCGAGGAACAGCTCAAGTCGCTGGCCACGGACCACGACCGCCTGGCCGACCCTGATTCCGAGCGCAAGGCCTATCCCACGCCTGATTACGCGCGCAACCCGCAGCGCTCGATCAAGCCGGAGTACTTCATCGCGGTGGGCATCTGTTCGCACCTGGGGTGCTCGCCCGCGAGCAAGTTCCAGCCCGGCGCCCAGCCCTCGCTGCCTGAAGACTGGCCGGGCGGCTTCCTGTGCCCCTGCCACGGCTCCACCTTCGACATGGCCGGCCGCGTCTTCAAGAACAAGCCTGCGCCCGACAACCTGGAAGTGCCGCGCCACATGTACCTGTCCGATGCGCGCATCCTCATTGGCCGGGACGAAAAGGGAGACGCCTGATGGCTGCCGCACAAAAATCGCCCGTCACCGGCGTCGGCCCCCTGAACGGCGTGCTCACCTGGGTGGACCAGCGCTTCCCGCTGGTTTCGCTGTGGGAAGACCACCTCTCCAAGTACTACGCGCCGAAGAACTTCAACTTCTGGTATTTCTTCGGCTCGCTGGCGATGCTGGTGCTGGTGCTGCAAATCACCACCGGCATCTTCCTCACGATGCACTACAAGCCGGACGCCACGCTCGCGTTCGCCTCGGTCGAGTACATCATGCGCGACGTGCCCTGGGGCTCGCTCATCCGCACGATGCACTCCACGGGGGCCAGTGCGTTCTTCATCGTGGTGTACCTGCACATGTTCCGCGGCCTGCTGTACGGCAGCTACCGCCAGCCGCGCGAACTGGTGTGGATCTTCGGCTGCCTGATCTTCCTGTGCCTCATGGCCGAGGCGTTCTTCGGCTACCTGCTGCCCTGGGGCCAGATGAGCTACTGGGGCGCCCAGGTGATCGTGAACCTGTTCGCCGCCATTCCCGTCATCGGGCCTGACCTGGCCCTGTGGATCCGCGGCGACTACGTGGTGGGCGACGCCACGCTGAACCGCTTCTTCAGCTTCCACGTCATTGCCGTGCCGCTGGTGCTGCTGGGCCTGGTGGCGGCGCACATCCTGGCGCTGCACGAAGTGGGCTCCAACAACCCCGACGGCGTGGAGATCAAGGCCAAGAAAGATGCCTCCGGCCGCCCGCTGGACGGCATTCCGTTCCACCCGTACTACACCATCCATGACCTCTATGGCGTGGCCGTCTTCCTGTTCATCTTCAGCGCGATCATCTTCTTCGCGCCCGAAATGGGCGGCTACTTCCTTGAGTACAACAACTTCATCCCGGCCGACCCGCTGAAGACCCCCGCGCACATCGCGCCGGTCTGGTACTTCACGCCGTACTACTCCATGCTGCGCGCCACCACCGATGACATGACCGTGGTGTTGGCCCTGCTGGCGGTGCTGGTAGGCCTGTGGACGCTGCTGCGCTCGCGGTTGCGCCTGCCCTTCAAGCTGGGTGCATTCGGTGCGGCGGTGGTGGTGGCCTGGCTGCTGGGCGGCTTCAAGCGCCTGCTGCTGGTGGCGGGCATGGAAGCCCAAGCCAAGCTGCCGATGTTCGCGGGGTTCGACGCCAAGTTCTGGGGCGTGGTCATCATGGGCGGCGCGGTCATCGTGCTGTTCTTCCTGCCCTGGCTGGACCGCAGCCCCGTCAAGTCGATCCGCTACCGGCCGGGCTGGCACTTCTGGCTGTACATGGTCTTCGTGATCTTCTTCGGGGTGATGGGCTACCTGGGCATCCAGCCGCCGTCGCCGGTGGGTGAAAGACTGTCGCAAGTGGGAACCTTGTTCTACTTCGGTTTCTTCTTCCTGATGCCGTGGTGGAGCCAGCTTGGCACGTTCAAGCCGGTGCCCGATCGCGTGACCTTCCAGCCGCATTAAGACGGCAGCGGAGCCCAGACCCATGAAGAAACTGCTTGCCTGTCTCATTGCCCTGTTGGCGCTTGCCTCCGGTGCCCACGCCTCCGAGGGCGGCCCGGCCTGGGACCAGTTCCCGGCCGAGAAACTCAACGAAATGGCTGCGCTGCAAAACGGCGCCAAGCTCTTCGTCAACTACTGCCTGAACTGCCACTCGGCGTCCTACATGCGCTACAACCGGCTGCGCGACATCGGACTCACCGAAGACCAGATCAAGGGCAACCTGATGTTCGCCACCGACAAGGTGGGTGACGTCATGAAGGTGGCCATGGACCCGAAGCTGGCCAAGGACTGGTTCGGCGCCGTGCCGCCCGACCTGACCTTGGTGGCGCGTTCGCGCGCCGCGCAGGGCAAGGGCACGGGGGCCGACTACCTGTACACCTACCTGCGCAGCTACTACCGCGACGACACCAAGGCCACCGGCTGGAACAACATGGTGTTCCCCAGCGTGGGCATGCCGCACGTGCTGTGGCAACTGCAGGGCGAACGCCGCCCGGTGTTCCAATCGCACGAGGCACATGGCCACGAGACCCCAGTCTTCACCGGCCAATGGGAGCAGGTCAAGCCCGGCGCACTGTCGCAGGCCGCCTATGACAACGAGGTGGCCGACCTGGTGGCGTTCCTGCAGTGGATGGGCGAGCCCGGCCAGTCGGCCCGCATCAGGCTGGGTGCCTGGGTGCTGATCTTCCTGGGCTTGTTCATCGTGGTGACCTGGCGCCTGAACGCGGCGTACTGGAAGGATGTGAATTGACCCAAGTGATCCGGGGCTGCGCCTGAGGCGACCCGGCCGCGCGCGGTGCTGATCCGCCCCGCGCGCTTCCAGTTCTTGCCCTCGCGAACCCCCGCCTAAGCAAGCCGTACTGCTGCAATTCAAGGAGCCCGCCATCATGATGGTGCTTTACTCCGGGACCACTGACCCGTACTCGCACCGCTGCCGTTTTGTCCTGTTTGAAAAGGGCATGGATTTCGAGATCCGCGACGTGGATCTCTTCGCCAAGCCCGAGGACATTGCGCTGATGAACCCGTACAACGAGGTGCCCATCCTCGTGGAGCGCGACCTCATCCTGTACGAGTCGCACATCATCAACGAGTACATCGACGAGCGTTTCCCGCACCCGCAGCTGATGCCCGGCGACCCGGTGCAGCGCGCGCGCGTGCGGCTGTTCCTGTTCAACTTCGAGAAGGAGTTGTTCGCGCACGTCAACACGCTGGAGAGCCGCGGCGGCGTCAAGGCCACCGACAAGCAGCTCGAACGCGCGCGCAACTCCATCCGCGACCGCCTCACGCAACTGGCGCCGATCTTCCTGAAGAACAAGTTCATGCTGGGCGACGACTTCTCGATGCTGGACGTGGCCATTGCGCCCTTGCTGTGGCGGCTGGACTACTACAACATCGACATGTCCAAGAACGCAGTGCCCCTGTTGAAATATGCCGAGCGCATCTTCTCCCGCCCGGCCTATATCGAGGCACTGACCCCTTCTGAGAAGGTGATGCGCAAGTGATGCGCAAATAAGCCCGGCGCCGGCCATGGCCACCACGCCCACCACTGCGGACGCCCAGGGTTCCTCCACCCGGCCCTACCTGATCCGCGCGCTGCACGATTGGTGCACCGACAACGGCTTCACGCCGTACCTGGCGGTGTTCGTCGATGCCGGCGTGCGGGTGCCGATGGAGTACGTGAAGAACAACGAGATCGTCCTCAACGTCGGGTTCGAGGCCACCAGCGGGCTCAAGCTCGGCAACGACTTCATCGAGTTCAAGGCCCGCTTCGGCGGCGTGGCGCGCGACATCGTCGTGCCCATCGACCACGTGATCGCCATCTATGCCCGCGAAAACGGCCAGGGCATGGCGTTTCCGGTGCCGGCCGATGGCCATCCGCGGGTGGGGCAGCAGCCCACCGAGTCAGCGGACACGGCAGCGGCTGGCCCGGGGCTGCGGCTCGCGGTCCCCGCCGCACCCAGCGAGGTGCCGCCTGCCGCGCCCAACGAGTCCGATGAGCCCGACGGCAAGGGACCGTCGCCGGCCTCTCCGGGCGGCCCACGGCCAACCCTCAAGCGCATCAAGTAGCGCTGGGGTGGGTTGGCGAGTTTGGCTGGCGAGCCTTGCCAAAATAAGCCACTTGCCCGGCCCCTACAATCTGCCCGCCGTTCTCACTCACACAGTGAGCGGCACATGCCGGCTTAGCTCAGTTGGTAGAGCACCCGCCTTGTAAGCGGAAGGTCGTCCGTTCGATTCGGACAGCCGGCACCACAGGGGCCTGCCCCCAACCCCGCCCAACCCTCGGGCCATCGGCTGGCCACGCTGCACCTTTTGTATCTGTTTGTGCAGTTCAGGTGCGTGAAATCAGGGCGTGAAAGACTGGGCGTTGCCTCTTGCCGTTACGCCAACGGCACTGACGCACCTAGCCTTTTCCAGGTTGAATGCGGATACGTATTGAGATAACCTGCCAACCCCGCTCTTGAAGACAGGCCTCCAGGCGAGGCCGCAGTTGTCGCAGTTTGGCTGCCGCGGCTGTATGCGCGGCCAGCAGGGTCCAGCCGGACTCGTCGCAGGGCCCGGCGCTCGTGAGTGGGATCAGTTCCGGAGGCAGTACAGAGCGGACCGCTTCGAGGCACCGCTGTGAATGGGCCAGCCGCTGTTGCAGATGTCGCAATGGCTCGCAGCGATCCAGTGCGTCGCGCACCGGCAAGCTGTCTGGCACGGTGGGTGGCACGCGACGTGCAAAGTGCGCTTGAGTCATACATCAGGAGTGTAGCCAGCATGCATATCCTCATTACCCACGGCAACCACGCGCGGACACGCGCGCTGCAGCTTTCTCCCTTCAAGCTGTCGCTGTTGGGGAGTGGGTTGCTGGTCGTCCTGCTGCTGGTGGCCGCCACCCTCTACCACTTCGTCTTCCTGCAGGCCGCCCGTTATGGCTGGCCGATGGTCAACGAGTTCATGCGCCTGGTCGTGCAGGACGAACTGGCCCGCCGCGACCGCTTCGTGCGCGAGAACCTCGACGCCATGGCCCACAAGGTGGGCGAGATGCAGGCCAAGATGGTCCAGCTCGACGCCATCAGCGAGCGGGTTTCCGGCCTGGCCGGGCTGCGCCAGGAAGACCTGCGCACCCCCCCGGCCAGCGTCGCCGGGCCGGCCGCACCTGCGGCGCCGGCCTTGCCGGTGGTGCCTGATGGCCGCGGGGGGCCTTACTTTCCCACCGCAGATGACACAACCGGTCACCCGAACGGCCCATCTCTTGACTACCTGACACAGTGGGTCACCAATCTTGACTTGCAATCCGAGCAGCGCACCGATGCCTTTACGTTCATCGAGTCTCGCCTGCTGGAACGCCGCCTCCAGGCGCTGATGGTGCCCAGCTCGCCGCCGGTCAACGGCCCGGTGGGCTCCGGCTTCGGGTTCCGGCCCGACCCCTTCACCGGCCACAGCGCCTTGCACACCGGCCTGGACTTCCCCGCCGAGTCCGGCACGGCCATCACCGCGGCCGCCGGCGGCGTGGTGGTCAACGTGGGCCGCCACCCGGCCTACGGGCAGATGCTGGAGCTGGACCACGGCAATGGCCTGATGACCCGCTACGCCCACGCGTCCAAGATCCTGGTCAAGCAAGGCGACCTGGTGCGCCGTGGCCAGCCCATCGCCGCGGTGGGCACCACCGGCCGGTCCACCGGCCCGCACCTGCACTTTGAGGTGCTGGTGGAGGGGGTGCCGCAAGACCCGGTGAAGTTTCTCTCCGCTGGCCCCGGCACGCGTGAGCGTTCCGCTGGGCTTGCTGCACCTGCCACCCGGCGCCGCTGAGCTTGTGAGCACCCGGCACTGGGTGCCACCCGCCACGCGGGTCCTCAGCCACCTTGGGGCGGCCCGGCGCCGGCTGAGCCTGCCGGTGATAGACTCGCCCGCCGCCTCGGGTGGTGGCGCGGCAGAGACCGAGTCGCGCTGAGTGTCCACGGGGCTTGCACCGCGGCGGCCTGCCCCAACATCTGCCCGGCATCGTTTGTGATGCTCCTGCGCAAACCTGCGCTGGGCACCGACTCAGCACTCCTCATGTTGCCCAAGCTCCTGACTTCGATTTTCGGCAGCCGCAATGAGCGGCTGCTCAAACAATACCGGCGCGTGGTCGAGCAGATCGCGGCCCTGGAACCGTCGCTCGAGCCTCTCAGCGACGACCAGCTGCGTGCCAAGACCCTGGAGTTCCGCGAGCGGCTGGCCAAGGGGGAAACCCTCGACGCCCTGCTGCCCGAGGCCTTTGCGGTGGTGCGCGAAGGCGGCAAGCGCGTCTTGAAGATGCGCCACTTCGACGTGCAGATGCTGGGCGGCATGGTCCTGCACAACGGCAAGATCGGCGAAATGCGCACCGGCGAGGGCAAGACCCTGGCCGCCACCTTGCCGGTGTACCTCAATGCCCTGGCCGGCAAGGGCGTGCACGTGGTCACCGTGAACGACTACCTGGCCCGGCGCGATGCCGAGTGGATGGCACGGCTCTACAACTTCCTGGGCCTGACGGTGGGTGTGAACCTGCCGCACATGCCGCGTGAAGAAAAACAAGCCGCCTACGCCGCCGACGTCACCTACGGCACCAACAACGAATTCGGCTTCGACTACCTGCGCGACAACATGGTGTACGAGGTGGCCGACCGCGTGCAGCGCGGCCTCAACTACGCCATCGTCGACGAGGTCGACTCCATCCTCATCGACGAAGCCCGCACCCCGCTCATCATCAGCGGCCAGGCCGACGACCAGACCGAGGTCTACCTCAAGATCAACGCCATCTCGCCGCAGCTGAAAAAGCAGATCGGCGAGGCCGACCCGCGCACCGGCGAAGGCGTCATCGATCCGGGCGACTTCACGGCGGATGAGAAATCGCACCAGGTCTACCTCACCGAAGCCGGCCACGAAAACGCCGAGCGGCTGCTCTCCCAGGCTGGCCTGCTGGCCGAAGGCGCCTCGCTGTACGACGCCGCCAACATCACGCTGATGCACCACCTGCACGCCTCGCTGCGGGCGCATCACCTGTACCACCGCGACCAGCATTACGTGGTGCAAAAGGGCGAGCGGGGCCTGGAGGTCGTCATCGTCGACGAGTTCACCGGCCGCCTGATGACGGGCCGGCGCTGGTCGGACGGGCTGCACCAGGCGGTGGAAGCCAAGGAACGCGTGCCCATCCAGCCCGAGAACCAGACGCTGGCCTCCATCACGTTCCAGAACTACTTCCGCATGTACGGCAAGCTGGGCGGCATGACCGGCACGGCCGACACCGAGGCGTACGAGTTCCAGGAGATCTACGGCCTGGAAACCGTGGTGATCCCGCCCAACCGCCACATGATCCGCCGCGACGAGCTGGACCTGGTCTACAAGAGCGCCAAGGAAAAGTACGAGGCCGTGGTGCTGGACATCCGCGACTGCTACGAGCGCGGCCAGCCGGTGCTGGTGGGCACCACCTCGATCGAGAACTCCGAGCTGGTGGCCGGCCTGCTGGAAAAAGCCAAGCTGCCGCACCAGGTGCTCAACGCCAAGCAGCACGCCCGCGAGGCCGAGATCGTGGCCCAGGCCGGGCGGCCCAAGATGATCACCATCGCCACCAACATGGCCGGCCGCGGCACCGACATCGTGCTGGGTGGCAATGTGGAGAAGCAGGAGCAGCTGCTGGAGGCCGATGAGTCGGTGCCGGCCGAGGACAAGGCCCGCCGCATCGAGCAGCTCCACAGCGAGTGGCAAGGCCTGCACGACCAGGTGAAGCAAAGCGGCGGCTTGCGCATCATCGCGACAGAGCGGCACGAGAGCCGCCGCATCGACAACCAGCTGCGCGGCCGTTCCGGCCGCCAGGGCGACCCGGGCTCCTCGCGCTTCTACCTCTCGCTGGAAGATCCGCTCATGCGCATCTTCATGGGCGACCGCGTGCGCGCCATCATGGAGCGCCTGAAGATGCCCGACGGCGAGGCCATCGAGGCCGGCATGGTGACGCGCTCGATCGAAACTGCGCAGCGCAAGGTCGAGGCGCGCAACTTCGACATGCGCAAGCAACTGCTCGAATACGACGACGTGGCCAACGACCAGCGCAAGGTCATCTACCAGCAGCGCAACGAGCTGCTGGAGGCCAGCAACCTGAAGGCCCAGGTGGCCCACCTGCGCCGCGGCGCCATGACCGACGTGGTGCGCACCTTCGTACCGGCCGAGAGCGTGGAAGAACAGTGGGAACTCGACGCGCTGGAGAAGACCTTGCGCGACGAATGGCAGGTGGACCTGCCGCTCAAGGCCGAGGTGGACAAGAGCGAGGCCATGACCGACGAGGACATCGTCGAGCGCGTGGTCAAGGCGGCCGACGAGGGCTTCGAGAAGAAGTTGGCCGTGGTGGGCGCTGAGCAGTTTGCTGCCTTCGAGCGCATGGTGCTGCTGCAGTCGCTGGACTCGCACTGGCGCGAACACCTGGCCGCGCTCGACTACCTGCGCCAGGGCATCCACCTGCGCGGCTACGCGCAGAAGAACCCCAAGCAGGAATACAAGCGCGAGGCCTTCGAGCTGTTCTCGCAGCTGCTCGACGTGGTCAAGATGGACGTGACGCGCATGCTGATGACCGTGCGCATCCAGACCGACCAGGAAGCCGCCCGCGCGGTCGAAGCCATCGAGGAACGGGCCGAGCACATCAGCAACGTCACCTACACCCACCCCGAGGAAGACGGCAGCGTGGTGCAGGACACCGACGTGGCCACCGCAGTGGCGCAGCGCCTGGGCAGCCGTGCGGCCACCGCCGCAGCCGCCGGTGCAGAAGGCCTGCCGCGTGTGGGGCGCAACGACCCCTGCCCCTGCGGCAGTGGCAAGAAGTACAAGCAGTGCCACGGCAAGCTAGCCTGACCCGGCCCCGGCCCGCGCTCCTGCCCCTTTAGAGATCCGTCCGAGCGGAGGCTTCCATGCCCGTCAACCTGACTGTCACCCCTCCTGAAGAACTGCATCCGGTGGGGGGCGTGCGCATCGGCACGGCGATGGCCGGCGTGCGCAAGGCCAACCGGCGCGACCTCACGGTGGTGGCGCTGGACGTGGGCTCGGCCGTGGCCGGTGTCTTTACGCAGAACCGCTTCTGTGCCGCGCCGGTGCAACTGTGCCGCCGGCACCTGGCCACCGAACACGGCATGCGGGCCCTGCTCATCAACACCGGCAATGCGAATGCCGGCACCGGTGAAGACGGCCTGCAGCGTGCACAAGCCACCTGCGTAGCCCTGGCCCACCTCCTGGCGCTGGCGCCGGAGCAGGTGCTGCCGTTCTCCACCGGCGTGATCATGGAGACGCTGCCCAGCGAGCGCATCATTGCGGGCTTGCCCGCGGCCATAGACAGCCTGCGCGCCGACGGCTGGGCCGAAGCCGCCCAGGCCATCATGACCACCGACACGGTGCCCAAGGCGGCCTCGCGCCAGGTGGTGATCGGCGGGCAGACGGTCACCGTGACTGGCATTGCCAAGGGGGCCGGCATGATCCGCCCCAACATGGCCACCATGCTGGGCTTCATTGCCACCGATGCGGTGATTGCGCCGCACCTGATGGATGCCCTGGTGCGCGAGGCGGCCGACCGCTCGTTCAACCGCATCACCATCGACGGCGACACCTCCACCAACGATTCGTTCGTGCTGATCGCCACGAACCGCGCCGGCCATGCGCCCATTGCGCAGCTCGACAGCGATGAAGGCCGCGCGCTGAGCGACACCGTGTTCGCCGTGGCCGAACAACTGGCGCAGGCCATCGTGCGCGACGGTGAAGGTGCCACCAAGTTCATCACCGTGCAGGTGGAGGGTGGCAAGACTGAGGCCGAGTGCAAGCAGGTGGCCTATGCCATCTCGCACTCACCGCTGGTGAAGACTGCCTTCTTTGCCAGCGACCCCAACCTGGGCCGCATCCTGGCCGCGGTGGGCTATGCTGGCATCGACGACCTGGACCAGGGCTTGATCGACTTGCACCTGGACGATGTGCACGTGGCCCGCCAGGGCGGCCGGCACCCGGACTACCGCGAAGAAGACGGCCAGCGCGTGATGAAGCAGAGCGAGATCACCGTGCGCGTGGACCTGCACCGCGGGCCGGCGCAGGCGTCGGTGTGGACCTGCGATTTGTCGCTGGACTACGTGAAGATCAACGCGGACTACCGCAGCTGACACCCGTGCCGCGGGCTGGCCTTGCCGCCCGCAGCAGCCGTTCCATGGCCATCAGGTCGCTGTGGCCGCCCCGGGCTGCGATGCCCGCAGCCGCAGCACCTGCAGTGTGGCCCCCAGCAGGAACAGCAACACCAGCACCCCCGCGGCAGCCTGCAGGCCAGGCACATCCGGGTTGGCGGCCAGCGGTGCACCGGGCGGCAGGCGAGTCGCAGTTTCCGTGACCGCCGGGATCCAGTGGAACAAGAAGGTGGCCGAATAGCTGACGGTGCTCACATACGGCGCAGCGCGCCCGAACCAGGGCGTCCGGTCCGCCAGGGCCGCGACGCCCAGCACCACCAGCGTCACGACACCCAGTGCATGCGGCTTGCCGAAGCCGCCATGCTGAAAGATGCCGAAGCCCGGGAGCACGGTGATGAGGGTGGTCGCCAGGTAGACCTGCCCGATCCGGTTGCGCGGCGAGATCTGCTTGTCGCGGACCAGGGCGATGAAGCCTGCCGCCACGGCGACCAGGCTGATGGCGGTGTGGAGGGTTCCCAGAGGGGTCAAACCGGGCATGCTGATCTCCTTTGGGTGCCGCGGTCCCTTGCTCTGTGCGTTTGAGGGCCGCGCTGTGGCGGCGTATACCGAAGTGCCTATGCATTTTCGGGGCCTGGGTGTGAAGAGGGAGGTTGTCTCGGAGTGGAGTGCGGCTTGTGCTCAGCGGGACTTGGATGTCTTCGAGTCACTGCGGCCTGAGTTCGTCTGACATATCCCCACGCGCGTGGGGAACGCTTGAAGGCAGCCCGCTCCGCGCGGTCCCAAGCCGGTTCATCCCCATACACGTGGGGAACACTTGCCGCGCCTGCGCCCGCGCTGTTTCTACGATGGTTCATCCCCACGCGCGTGGGGAACACACGGCCGTGAGCGCCGCCCGGTCCCGCCCGTACGGTTCATCCCCACGCGCGTGGGGAACAGGTCTGGGCCATCACCGAGGTGACTTCGGGGGAGGTTCATCCCCACGCGCGCGATGTTAGCTGCGTTCTCAGGCGAAGCGGTTCATCCCCACGCGTGTGGGGAACACCTGCTGGGCTTGACGGACAAGGCTCCCGCGGCCGGTTCATCCCCACGCGCCTGGGGAACACGATGGCGGCGGCAGCGCCACCACGGGCGAGTTCGGTTCATCCCCACGCGCGTGGGGAACACAAGTTGTAAATCTTGAGCAGTTGGCGCATCTTCGGTTCATCCCCACGCGCGTGGGGAACACCTGATGGCGACCTGGCGACTCGAAGGCATCACCGGTTCATCCCCACGCGCGTGGGGAACACACCCTGCATGATGCGCTGGTACACCGCCGCGGCGGTTCATCCCCACGCGCGTGGGGAACACCTGCAGGTCAACACGTCGCTC
>Ga0307516_10002914_pt1 | contig 22412 bp, 17 predicted proteins | sample 19_EM_MG_FD_203310 | JGI IMG/M metagenome (GOLD analysis project Ga0307516, IMG submission 203310) | Populus trichocarpa ectomycorrhiza microbial communities from riparian zone in the Pacific Northwest, United States - 19_EM | ecosystem: Host-associated > Plants > Roots > Unclassified | place... | reverse complement strand
CATCCTTCATGCCCTGCGGCCGGATCACGAAGTACGGCACGGACGTGCCGTCGGCGCTGCGCACGAAGTGCTGTTCCGCACGCATGCCCTGGCTGTCGAACTGCGGCGGCCGGCGCTTGAGCACCTCGCGTTCGTCGCTGCCGGCCCGGCCCAGCATCAGGGAATCAGGCGTCAGGAAGTCGGCGTAGTTGATGATGTACTGCTCGCCCAGCGGGTCGTTCGGCACCAGCGGGGAATGCAGGGCGGAGACACTCAGCGTGCCCGGGCTGGGTGCCTTCACGGCACGGCGCACCCAGGCGCCGTCACGCAACTCCAGTTCCTCGATGCCGCTGACCACGTTGTCCGACAGGTTCAGCAGCAGGCGCGAACGCGTCCAGCTGAATCCTGTGAGTGAGCGTGTGGCCGAGGGCGTGAAGAGCGCGGTGTAGCGGGGCTGGCCACGCAACAGGTCGTCAGCGCGTGTGATGAGCAGCGAGCCACTGGCAAAGCGCTGGTCGCCGGCCACCAGGTCGCTGCGCAGTTCCAGCACAGCCCATTCACGGTGGAAGCTCAGGCTGGCGTCGTCCGGCTTGGCAATAGGCACCAAGTTCGGCACCCCGCCCTGGCCTTGCAGCAGCGATGCCTCGGTGCGGTAGAAGTCCGGCGCACGGCTGAACCACACGCGCTCGAAACCCGGCGTGCGGTCCACCATGGCCGACACCGACACGTCTTCCTTGCGGCCTTCGAACACCGTCTCGGCCTGCGCCAGCGGTGTGCCGCGCCGCCAGCGCTTGATGACGCGGGGGTAGCCGGAATCAGTGAGCGACCCGGGGCCGAAATCCGTGCCGACGTACACCGTGTTCTCGTCGGCCCAGGTGATGTCGGTCTTGGCTTCTGGCAGCTCGAAACCACCGGGGATGAACTGCTTGCTCACCGTGTCGAACTCGCGCACCACCGTGGCATCGGCGCCGCCGCGCGACAGCTCCAACAGGCAGCGACGGTAGTCGGGCCCAAAGCAGGTGGCGCCGCCAAACACCCAGTTGGTGTTCTCGGCCTTGCCCAGCGCATCGAGATCCAGCACCGTCTCCCAGGCCGGGGCCGGCTTGCGGTACTCCTCCAGTGTGGTGCGGCGCCAGAGCCCGCGCTTGTTGGTGGCGTCCTGCCACAGGTTGTAGAGCCACGGGCCCTGCCGGCGAATGTAGGGAATGCGGTCGCGCGCATCGAGCATGGCCAGCAGCCGCTCGCGCAAGGGGACATAGGCGGCCTGCGCGGTGAGCGTGGATTGGGATTTCGCATTGCGCTCCCGCACCCAGGCCAACGCCTTGTCGCCTTGCACATCTTCCAACCAGAGGAAGGGGTCATCGTCCGCCACGGTAGGCGACGGGGACGGTGGGGCCACAGGGGCTTGGGAAGGTGGATTCATGGAACAGGCCGCGGCGAGCAAGACCGCGGCAAAAGCCGGCAGGGAACGCATGGTTGAACCATTCCGGGGGGTTTCAAGGTCCAGCGATTGTCATCGTTGCTCGCCATACGCCGGGCCGAAACCTAAAATTCACGACCCCCGCCCCGGACGCCGATCACGCGCGCCCTCCCCTAGAGAGTCCCCATGCAATATCCCAACCTGTTCGACGTCATCGTGGTCGGCGGAGGCCATGCCGGTACCGAAGCCGCACTCGCCGCCGCGCGCATGGGTTGCGCCACGCTGCTGCTGACCCACAACATCGAGACGCTCGGCCAGATGAGCTGCAACCCATCGATCGGCGGTATTGGCAAGGGCCACCTGGTCAAGGAGGTCGACGCCTTGGGGGGCGCCATGGCGGCCGCCACCGACGAGGCCGGCATCCAGTTCCGGATCCTGAACGGCTCCAAGGGCCCCGCCGTGCGCGCCACGCGGGCCCAGGCAGACCGCGTGCTGTACCGGGCAGCGATCCGACACCGGTTGGAGAACCAGCCCAACCTGTGGCTGTTCCAGCAGGCCGTGGACGATCTGGAACTGGATGGTGACCGCGTGGTAGGCGCCATGACGCAGGTGGGTATTCGTTTCGCGGGCAAGGCCGTGGTACTCACGGCCGGCACCTTCCTGGACGGGAAGATCCACGTGGGCCTGCAAAACTACAGTGCCGGCCGGGCCGGCGACCCGCCGGCCGTGCGGCTCTCGGCACGGCTCAAGGAACTCAAGCTGCCGCAGGGCCGGCTCAAGACTGGCACCCCGCCGCGCATCGACGGCCGCAGCATCGACTTTGCCAAGCTGGCGGAGCAACCGGGCGATCTGGACCCGGTGCCCGTGTTCAGCTTCATGGGCCATGCGGGCCAGCACCCGCGCCAAGTGCCCTGCTGGATCACGCACACCAACGAGCGCACGCACGAGATCATCCGGTCCGGCTTTGACCGCAGCCCCATGTTCACCGGCGTGATCGAAGGCACCGGTCCCCGCTACTGCCCCAGCATCGAGGACAAGGTGGGCCGGTTCGCCGACAAGACCTCGCACCAGATCTTCCTGGAGCCCGAAGGCCTGAGCACGAATGAGTTCTACCCGAACGGCATTTCCACCTCCCTGCCCTTCGACGTGCAGCTGGCTGCCGTGCAGTCGATGGCCGGCCTGGAGGCCGCGCACATCCTGCGGCCCGGGTATGCCATCGAGTACGACTACTTCGATCCCCGGGCGCTGAAGTCCAGCTTCGAGTCGCGGGCCATCGGCGGCTTGTTCTTTGCCGGGCAGATCAACGGCACCACCGGCTATGAAGAGGCCGCCGCCCAGGGCCTGCATGCCGGCATCAACGCGGCGTTGCAGGCGAAGGGGCTGGAGCCCTGGCTGCCCCCGCGGGACCAGGCCTACCTGGGCGTGCTGGTGGACGACTTGATCACCAAGGGCGTGACCGAGCCGTACCGTATGTTCACCAGCCGGGCCGAGTACCGCCTGCAGCTGCGCGAGGACAACGCTGACCTGCGACTGACCGACGCCGGGCGTCGGCTCGGGCTGGTGGACGACTCGCGCTGGGACGCCTTCAACCGCAAGCGTGACACTGTTTCACGTGAAACAGCGCGGCTCAAGGCGACTTGGTTGCACCCTGCGATTCTCCCGGCCGCGGAGGCCGAACGCCTGCTGGGCAAGTCGCTGGAACACGAATACTCGCTCATCGATCTACTCCGCCGCCCCGGTGTGAGCTTCGACGCCGTGACCGCAGCCGCAATCGCGGGAGGGCGTGAGGTGGTTTCACGTGAAACATTGCACGCCGAATTGGGCCCGTCTCTGGCCGACATCGTGATCGAGCAGATCGAGATCGAGATCAAGTACGCCGGCTACATCGCCAAGCAGCGCGACGAAGTCGAGCGGGCCGCCGCCTACGAACACCTCAAACTTCCTACCGATCTGGACTATGGCCAGGTGGCCGCGCTGTCCTTCGAGGTGCGGCAAAAGCTGGCGCAGCAGCGCCCGGAGACCTTGGGGCAGGCTTCGCGCATTTCCGGGGTCACGCCGGCAGCCATCTCTTTGCTGCTGGTGCATCTTCGCAATGGCCGCTTCGCAGAATTCCGCCTGCCGGCTGCCAACGACGGTGTGGACAGAAATGCCGCCGCCTGAGCCCCTCATCGACCACGCCGGCCTGATGTCGGAGGCAGCCCGCATGGGTTGCGAGCTGAGCGTCGCCCAGGCGGAGCAACTGGTGAGCTACGTCGCGCTGTTGGCGAAGTGGAATCAGGTCCACAACCTCACCGCTATCCGCGACCCGGCCGACATGCGCGTGCAGCACCTGCTGGATTGCCTGGCCGTGCTGGCCCCCTTGCGCCAGCACCTGCGCGAGGCCTCGGCCCGCGTGCTGGACGTGGGCAGTGGCGCTGGACTGCCCGGCGTGGTGCTGGCCGTTGCGGCACCTGAACTGCAAGTCACCTGCGTCGACGCCGTGGCCAAGAAGGCCGCCTTCGTCACCCAGGCCGCCGCCGAACTGCGCCTGAAGAACCTGCGTTCGGAGCATGCCCGCGTCGAGCAACTGCGTCTACCGCCCTTCGACGTGATCACCTCCCGTGCATTGGGATCGCTGCGTGACCTCGTCCGGCTCACCCGTCCCTTGCTAAAGCCGGGAGGCGTGTGGATGGCCATGAAGGGGGTCCGCCCTGCCGACGAGATTGCCGATCTGGCGCAAGAGGCCGAAGTGTTCCACGTGGAACCTTTGCACATCCCCTCACTGCACGGCGAACGCTGCCTCGTCTGGATGCGCTGAGCCCCGGCACCCATAATCCCGACGCCCCGCTGGCACCCGTCTCCCTGCCCCGCCGCCACGCAGGTCGCTTGAACAACGACATCAACACCCCACCCATGGCCAAGATCTTCTGCGTTGCGAATCAAAAAGGTGGCGTCGGCAAGACCACGACGACCGTGAACCTCGCCGCCGGACTGGCGCAGGTCAAGCAGCGCGTGCTGGCAGTTGACCTGGACCCGCAGGGCAATGCCACCATGGGCTCAGGCATCGACAAGCGAACCATGAAGCTCTCCGTCTACGACGTACTGCTGGGTTCCGCCAGCATCGCCGAGGCGCTGCAGCACAGCGAACGGGTGGGCTACGACGTGCTGGGCGCCAACCGCGACTTGGCCGGCGCCGAGATTGAGCTGGTGGGCATGGAGCAGCGTGACCGCCGCCTACGCGGCGCCCTGCAGCCGGTGGGTGACCTCTATGACTTCATCCTTATCGACTGCCCGCCGTCCCTGAGCCTGCTGACCCTGAATGGCCTGACCTGCGCCCACGGCGTGATCGTGCCGATGCAGTGCGAGTACTTTGCGCTCGAAGGCCTGAGCGACTTGGTCAACACGGTCAAGCAGGTGCATGCCAACCTGAACCGCGACCTGCAGCTGATCGGCCTGCTGCGCGTGATGTTCGACCCCCGCATCACCTTGCAGCAGCAGGTCAGCGATCAGCTCAAGTCGCATTTCGGGGACAAGGTGTTCAACACCTTGATCCCACGGAACGTGAGGCTTGCTGAAGCGCCCAGCTATGGCTTGCCCGGCGTCGTGTTTGATCCTGCCTCCCGCGGCGCCCAGGCCTACACCGAGTTCGCGCGCGAACTGGTGGAGCGCGTGCAGATCATGTGAGCCGCTGCGCTTCCTCACCTTGATGTACGCCCCGGCTGATGGTCTGGCTGACAATGGCGGCGTGATCACTCCCCACCCGTCTCCGACCATGCGCGCTTCGCACAAGATCCTTGGCCGCGGTACCCAGCCCCGCGTCGTTCTGCACACCCTCGTGACCGCGGCAGTTCTGCAGCTGGTCAGTTGCGGCGGCGGTGGTGGTGGCTCCAGCTCGGCAATTCCTCCGTCTGTCGAGCTGCAGGGCACCCGAGTCTCCGGCACGGGGGTCAATGCGTCGGACTGGGACGCCGCCACCTGCACGGACACGCGTCAGAAGAGCTGGGTGCGCGCCAACTTGAATGAGGACTACCTCTTCTATCGCGAAGCGCCGCTGACCGCCATCGAACCGACCACTTTCAATGGCTCGGTGATCGACCTGTTCGACGCCTACACCACCGGTGGCCTGCCGCAAAAAGACCGCTTCAGCTTCGCCATCACCCAGGCCGAAGCCGATGCCGCGTTCCAGGCCGGCACATCCACCGGCATCGGTGCCACCTTCGTGCGCGACCCAGCCAGCAAGCAGATCCGCATTGCTTTCGTGGATCCGAACGGCCCCGCCTTCACTGCGGGCCTGCGCCGGGGCATGCAGCTGCAAAGCGTCAACAACACACCTCTGGCCATTTCCAATGGCCAGCCTGTCCTGAGCCGGGTGCAGTTCGACGCCTTGTTTGCCAGCCCCGCAGGCACGACAGTCACGGCGGGGTTCACCACACCGCCGTCCATTACGGTCACTGCATTCACCCTCGCCACCGCCACCTTCGGCGAGACCCCTGTGCTGACGGCCAAGGTGCTGGACAGCACCGCCGCCCCCGGCAAGGTGGGCTACCTCGCGCACACCAGCTTCGTCACTCCCATCGCCGAAACGCAACTTGCCGACGCCTTCAAGACCTTCGCAGCCGCAGGCGTCACCGACTTGGTGGTGGACCTGCGCTACAACGGCGGCGGCTACATCTTCATTGCCTCGCAATTGGCCTACATGGTGGCCGGCAGTGCCCGCAGCGCGAACAAGACCTTCGAGGCCTTCGTCTACAACGACAAACGCAGCGCCGAGAACCAGTCCGAACCGTTCCGCACCACGATCACCAACTTCCTGAGCACCACCAACCCGCGCCAGGGCGAGGCCTTGAGCCAGCTCAACCTGAACCGCGTGTTTGTGCTCGCGACTGGCAACACCTGCTCAGCCAGTGAAGCCTTCGTCAGCGCCTTGCGCGGGGTGGAGGTGGAGGTGGTGATGGTCGGCTCCACCACCTGCGGCAAGCCCTACGGCTTCAGCCAGGAAAACAACTGCACGCTGTCCTACTTCCCGCTGGAATTCGAAGGCCGCAATCAGAAGGGCGAAGTGGTGCCCGTCACCGGCCTGACCCCGACAGCATCCTGCGCAACCACGGACGATCTGGATCACGAGCTGGGCGACACGAGTGAGCGCATGCTCTCTTCGTCGCTCTCCTACATTGTGAATGGGGCCTGCACTACCACCACGGCCAGTGCCAAGACACTGGGCCAACCGCGCAAACCGGGCGCCCTCATCGAGGAGCAAGAATTCGTGCCGGCTCACCGCACGATCCAGCTGCTCACCAAATCACGCTGAGGTCACGCCCGCCGACTCAGAGCCTGTGAAGATTTCCGGCGTGGCCGAGCAGACCGCGCCAAAGGTCCCAATCAAGGCGCAAAGCGCAGACGTAGCCCGGGCTACGGCGAGCATTTGCAACGCCGAGTGGGGCCTTTGGCGCGGGATGAGCGGCCTTGGCGGAATTCTTCACAGGCTCTCAGCGCCCTATCGCCCTATCCCCAGGCGCTTGCGCAGCTCAAACAACTCACGTGCCGTGACGGCCGTGTCGGCGAAATCGCTGAACACGCCGTCCACGCCCAGTTCGTAGAAGCGCAGGTACTCCTGCACCGGGTCGCCGTTGAAGTCACCGGTGAGCCGCCGCTGCTCCGTGCGGAAGGTGAAGGGGTGCACCAGCAGCCCCAGCTTGTGGGCATTGGCCACCACCTGCGACGGCGCGAGCAGCCGGCGGTCTTCTTCATTCACCTTGCCGTCTCCGTTCACATCGTCGGCTTGCCCGTCGCCGTTGGCATCCACGCCAGCGCTGGAAATCAGGTACGGCTTCCACGGTCCGATGCCATCGGCATACGTGCGAATCTCGGCCAGGCCGGCGGGCGTGAGCAGGTCGGCAAACGTGCGCACATCGCCGCGCACCGCAAAGTCATAGGGCTTGTCGAGCGGCGGCTTGAGTGAGACGGACCCGTCCAAGTTCACATCGTCCCCATCGACGAGCTGCACCAGCCGCACCGAGGTGATGCTGCGCAGGTAGCGCAGGTTGCTGACCTCGAAGCTCTGGATGAACACCGGTGCATCGCGGCGGTCCAAGCCATGGCGTCGCAGCGTCTCCACCAGCCGGTCTTCGATAGGCAGGCCCAGCTGCCGGTGGTAGGTGGGGTGCTTGGTCTCCGGGTACACGCCCAGGCGCCGACCCGTCTCCATCGACTTGCGCCGCACCAACGCAAGAATCTCCTCGAAGGTCGGCACCTCGAACAGGCCGTTGTACGACGCGTCGCGCTCGGCAAAGGCCTGCACCGCCCGCAATTGCTTGATCTCGGCCAGCGTGAAGTCGCTGACGAAGAAGCCCTCTTCCGAGACGCCATCCACCACCGCACGCCGCTTGCGGCTGGCGAACTGCGGCAAGTCTTTGACATTGGTGGTGGCAATGATGTTGGGCTCGTGCCGGGCGATCAGCACTCCGTCCTTGGTGACTACCAGGTCCGGCTCGATGTAGTCGGCACCCCGGTCGATGGCCAGCGTGTAGCCGGCCAGTGTGTGCTCCGGCAGGTACCCCGCGCTGCCACGATGGCCGATCACCAGGGGCCGCACCTCCCTGCCCCGCTGCTCCTGCACCGCGGCCTGCGGCTCCTGCCCCGCCACCGCACAGCCGGCCACCGCCACCAGCACCAGTGCGCGCACCACCATGCCCCACATCGTCGGCCTCATGTCTTGCTCCTTGTTGATCGATCGATTGACAACTGACTGTAAGCACGGGCCATGACGCATCCATGTCGGCGGCGACCCTGCCCCCGACTTGCCAAGTCCACGGCTTTGTCAGCGCCGTGCAAACCGATGCAACGGACACCGTCGCACCCCGTCCTAAAGTGACTGCCATGAACACCACCACGCTCAGCCCAGTCAACGGCACGGTGACCCAACCGCGCCGCGTCGAACGCCTGATCACGGGCCAGGCCACCAGCGACGGCGCCGGCGTCAAGCTGACGCGCGTCCTCACGCACGACCTGCAATACCGGCTCGACCCGTTCCTGATGCTCGATGCATTCGGCACCGACAACCCGGACGACTACATCGGCGGTTTCCCCGACCACCCGCACCGCGGCTTCGAAACCGTGACCTACATGATTGCGGGCCGCATGCGCCACCGCGACAGCGCGGGCAACGAAGGCCTGCTGCAGAACGGCGGCGTGCAGTGGATGACCGCCGGCCGCGGCCTGATCCACAGCGAACTGCCCGAGCAGGAAGAAGGCCGCATGGAGGGCTTCCAGCTCTGGCTGAACCTGCCCGCCAAGGACAAGATGCAGCCGGCCTGGTACCGCGACATTCCCACGCAGGAGATCCCCGAGTGGCAGGCCGAGGGCGTGACCGCGCGGGTGATTGCCGGCAGCACGCACGGCGTGGCCGGTGCGATGCAGCGCGACGGCACGCAGCCGCTGTACCTGGACTTGCACTTGGCGCCCGGGGCCCTGTTTACGCAGGAGCTGCCGGCCGGGCACAACGCCTTCGTCTATGTGTACCGGGGCGAGTTGTCGATCGGCGAAACCAGCGTACCGGCCCAGCGCATGGCCATCCTGCGCAACGACGCCGGCACCGATGGCGTGGTGCTGCAGGCCGGCCCGCAGCCGACCCGTGCGCTGCTCATCGCAGGGGCGCCACTGAAAGAGCCCATCGTGCAGTACGGTCCCTTCGTGATGAACACCAAGGAGCAGGTGGTCCAGGCCGTGCAAGACTTCCAGTCCGGCCGCTTGGCTTGAGCTTGCCCAGGCACCGGCCTCATGGGGTCGGTGCTGCCGGCGCCACCGCCTGGGGTGAGCACCCTGCCGAACGCACCGGCAAACCCCTACGATGCGCGGCGTGAATACACCCTCGCCCCCCACTCCCCCGTACCCCCACCTGCTCGCCCCGCTGGACCTCGGCTTCACCACGCTCGCCAACCGCGTGCTGATGGGCAGCATGCACACCGGCCTCGAGGACGGCAGCCGGCAGTTCGGCCGCTTGGCCGCCTACTTTGCGGAGCGCGCCCGCGGCGGCGTGGGCCTCATCGTCACCGGCGGCTTTGCGCCCAACATCGAAGGCTGGGTGGCCCCCTTCGCCGGCCGCCTGGCCAGCTCCGGCGCCGCGCGCCGGCACCGCGGCATCACCGACGCCGTGCATGCCGAAGGCGGCAAGATCGCGCTGCAGATCCTGCATGCCGGCCGCTATGCCTACCACCCGCTGGCCGTGGCGCCCTCGCGCCTGCAATCGCCCATCTCGCCCTTCACGCCACGTGAGCTGGGCGAACGTGGCATCGAGCGGCAGATCCGGGCCTTCGTGCGCTGCGCGCGGCTCTCGCGCGAAGCCGGCTACGACGGCGTCGAGATCATGGGCAGCGAGGGCTACTTCATCAACGAGTTCCTGGTCACGCACACCAACCAGCGCAGCGACCGCTGGGGCGGCGCGTACGCCCAGCGCATGCAGCTGCCGCTGGAGATCGTGCGCCGCGTGCGCGAGGCGGTGGGCCCGGACTTCATCATCATCTACCGGCTGTCGATGATCGATCTCATCCCGGACGGCAGCTCCTGGGACGAGGTGGTGCAGCTGGCCAAGGCCGTGACGCAGGCCGGCGCGACGATCCTCAACACCGGCATCGGCTGGCACGAGGCGCGCATCCCCACCATCGCCACCTCCGTGCCACGCGCCGCCTTCGCAGGCATCACCAAGAAGCTGCGCCTGGAGCTACGCGCCGCCGGCCTGAACATCCCGCTCGTCACCAGCAACCGCATCAACACGCCCGAGGTGGCCGAACGCGTGCTGGCCGAGGACCACGCCGACATGGTGAGCATGGCGCGCCCGCTGCTGGCCGACTCGCATTTCGTCATCAAGGCCGCGCAAGGCCGGGCCGACGAGATCAACACCTGCATCGCCTGCAACCAGGCCTGCCTCGACCACACCTTCAAGGCCCGCATCGCGAGCTGCCTGGTCAACCCGCGCGCCTGCCATGAGACGCAGCTGGTCATCACGCCGGCCGCGCAGCGCAAGCGCATCGCCGTGGTCGGCGCCGGCCCGGCCGGGCTGGCCGCGGCCACCACGCTGGCCGAGCGCGGGCACGAAGTGCATCTGTTCGATGCCGCCGGCGAGATCGGCGGCCAGTTCAACATGGCCCGGCGCGTGCCCGGCAAGGAGGAGTTCAGCGAGACGCTGCGCTACTTCGGCCGGCGGCTCAGCCTCACCGGCGTGCACCTGCACCTGAACACGCGCGCCGACGCGGCCCTGCTTACGACGCAGAAGTTCGACACCGTGCTGCTGGCCACCGGCGTGCGTGCGCGCGACCCGGGCATCAAGGGCCAGGACGAAGGCCGTGCGCGCGGCCAGGTGCTGAGTTACATCGACGTGCTGCTGCACCGCCGGCCAGTGGGGGCCCGGGTGGCCATCGTGGGTGCGGGCGGCATCGGCTTCGATGTGACCGAGTACCTGGCCCACGACCCGGCGCACCCCTCGCCCACGCTGGATCTGGCAGCCTGGCAGCGCGAATGGGGTGTGGTGGCCGACCCGGCCCAGGTGCGTGGCGGCATCACTCGCGCCCAGCCGGTACCGGCCGCCCGCCAGATCACCCTGCTGCAGCGCAAGGCAGGCAAGCCCGGCGCAGGCTTGGGCAAGACCACCGGCTGGATCCACCGCGCGGCGCTGAAGATGAAGGCGGTGGAGATGCTGGCCGGGGTGAACTACGAAGCCATCACACCGGAGGGCTTGTTCATCAGCTTCGGCCCGGACCGCAAGGACGGCACCCTGCTGGCGGTGGATCACATCGTGCTGTGTGCCGGCCAGGAGCCGCTGCGGGAGCTGCTGGAGCCCTTGCGCACGGCCGGTGTGGCCACGCACCTGATCGGCGGGGCCGACGAAGCATCGGAACTGGACGCCAAGCGCGCCATCGACCAGGGCACCCGCCTGGCGGCAACGCTGTGACCTTGAATCAGCCGGCGCTGGGCCGCCTCAAAACGGCTCTGACACCCCGCGTGGCGGGTTGGTGGGGGCGCCCCCCACCGGGTGCCCGCAATCAGTCGGTGGCCGCGTCGTGCAGCAAACCCACCAATGCTGAGGGCGCGGTGTACTCGGTCACGTCCAGGCCGTTGAGCAGCTCGTTGGTGGAGTTGTAGAAGCCCCAGGCGGAATCGGACCAGTCAGCCTCTTCCAGGGTCACCCGGCCAGACAGGCCTTGAGCGGCCTGGGCGAGCGTTTGCTGCACGGTGGTGGAAGCGGCGCGAAGCAGCGAAGCCAGTACTGCCATGGTGTGTTCTCCTCGGAAACAAGCTGCTGTACGAACGGATACATGTTCCGTCAGCTTGCCTCCCGGCGCCATCACACCAAGGGGGGAAAAAGTACACAAACACCCCCCCAAATGGGGGTTTAGTTCAACCGGGACCTGCCGAGAGGGGCCCGTGCACCCGGTTTTGCCCAGCCAACGCCGGGTTTGCCAGGGCGCTACCGCTTCTGGGCAAAGGCCTTGGAGGGCATCGCCTCCGGCCGGGTTGCGGCCGCCAAGCTGCGCTCGCGGTGCCCCGCCATGCCCGAGGTCACGGCCTTGTCTTCTTGCCGGGCTGTGTCGGCCCCCACAGACGAACCACCCGCCATGTGCTTGCCCACCATCAGATCCACTGTGGCCACCAGCACCAACGCCCACAGCACTTTCTTCGTCGCGCCCATTGCATCGTTCTCCTACCGGACCATTCCCCGCCGGCCACCTGGGACTGAGCCTTGGCTCGTGACCCGGTGAATGGCTGGGGAGGCTTTGCATTGTGCGGAGCAAAGCCTGCTTCAGGCGGCTCTGCGCAGTTACGGCCAGTAAGACCCTGCGCGGGATCTTCTGGGTGTAGCAGCTTGCGTCATTGGTGAGTCTCTCTATCTGCCGCCCGGCTCATCTCTTCTTCTGGTTCCGAGAGCTATCCCGGTATGAGGCGGGATGAGGGGGCCGCTCATTGCAAGGCAATGTAGATGTCTGTGTATACCGACCCTGCCGCTACGCGGGCAGGCGCTCGCGCGTCGGCAAGCCGTCCACGTCGCCGAGGGTCTGAACCGCCTGCGCGCCGATCCAGTTGGCCCGCTGCACCGCCTGGGCCCAGCCCAGGCCATCGAGGCACGCGCTGATGAAGCCCACCGCGAAGCCGTCTCCGGCGCCCACCGTATCGACGACCTGGTCCACCCGGATTCCGGGCACGGTGAGTTCCGCGTCGGCGCTGCGCAGGTAGGCCCCGGCCGGCCCCAGCTTCACCACCACGGCCTTGGCGCCGCGGTCGAGGTAGAAGCCAGCGATGTCGCGCGGCTCCTCCAGCCCCGTGAGCAGCCGGCCCTCAGCCAGGCCCGGCAGCACCCAGTCGGCCAGTGCCGCCAAGTGGTTGAGGTGTTCGCGCATCACCACCTCGCTGGGCCACAGACGCGGCCGCAGGTTGGGGTCGAACGAGACGCTGCGGCCGGCGGCGCGCATGCGGCGCATGGCCTGCTCGGTGAGCTCCGCCGCCCCGGCCGACAAGGCCGGCGTGATGCCGGTGGCATGCAGGTGACGCGCACCCAGGAAATACGCCGCGTCGAAATCGGCCATCGACAGCGCGCTGGCCGCCGAGCCGCGCCGGTAGTACTCGACCTTGGGGTCCGCGCCGCCTTCGGCCCGGCCCTTGAGCATGCAGCCTGTGCTGCGCTGGGGATCGATCGCGACCCGCGAGGTGTCCACGCCCTCACGCTGCAAGTTCTGTTGCACGAACTCGCCGAAGGAATCGGCACCCAGCCGGCTCACCCAGCCCACCCGCAGGCCCAGGCGCGCCAGGCCGATGGCCACGTTGCTGTCGGCACCGGCCACGCGCTTCATGAAGCGTTCCACCTGCGCCAAGGGGCCCAGTTCCTCGGCAATCAGCATCGCCATCGTTTCGCCGAAGGTCACGGCGTCCAGTTCGCTTGTGTTCATGTCTCCAGGGTCGGAATCATCTCGTCCAGGCCTTCACCCATGCCGTCACCAATGCCAGACGCTGCCATCGTGCTGCAGGCGGTTCACCGGCAGGTAGGCGCGCTGGTACGGGTACTTGGCCGCCAGCGCCTCGTCGATCTGCACACCGTGCCCGGGCGCCTCGCCCGGGTGCAGCATGCCGTCGGCAAAAGTGTAGGCGTGCGGGAACACCGCATCGGTTTCCTCGCTGTGGCGCATGTACTCCTGGATGCCGAAGTTCGGCACCCACAGGTCGAAGTGCAGCGCCGCGCCCATGCACACCGGCGACAGGTCGGTGGCGCCATGGCAGCCGGTGCGCACCTGGTACATGGCGGCGAAATCAGCGATGCGCCGCAGGTGCGTGATGCCGCCGGCGTGCACGACAGTGGCGCGGATGTAGTCGATCCACTGGTTCTGGATCAGGTCCTTGCAATCCCACACCGTGTTGAAGACCTCGCCCACCGCCAGCGGCGTGGTGGTGTGCTGGCGGATGAGCTTGAAGCCCTCCTGGTTCTCGGCCGGCGTGGCGTCTTCCATCCAGAACAGCCGGTACGGCTCCAGCGCCCGGCCCAGGCGCGCTGCCTCGATGGGCGTGAGCCGGTGGTGCACGTCGTGCAGCAGGTGGTGGTCCCAGCCCAGCCGGCTGCGCACCGCGTCGAACAACCTCGGCGTGTGGTCCAGGTACTTCTCGGTGGACCATTCGTGTTCGCTCGGCAGGCTGGCATCGGCCGGCTCGTAGAAGAGCCGCCCACGGCCCACGCCGTAGCTCTGCTTGAGCCCCGGCACGCCGCTCTGCACGCGGATGGCGCGGTAACCCATCTCCGCATAGCGCTGTGCCTCGTCCACGGCTTGTTCGATGTCGGTGCCATTGGCATGCCCGTACACCATCACCCCGGTGCGGCTGCGGCCACCCAGCAACTGGTACAGCGGCATGCCGGCGGCCTGGGCCTTGAGGTCCCACAGCGCGGTGTCCACCGCCGCGATCGCGCTCATGGTCACCGGCCCGCGCCGCCAGTAGGCGCCGCGGTACAGGTACTGCCAGATGTCTTCGATCTGCTGCGCATCCCGGCCGATCAGGCAGGGGATCACGTGCTCGCTGAGGTAGCTGGCCACGGCCAGCTCGCGGCCGTTCAGCGTGGCGTCGCCGATGCCGGTGAGCCCCTGGTCGGTTTCGATCTTGAGGGTGACGAAGTTGCGTCCGGGACAGCAGACGATGACGCGGGCTGCGGTGATTTTCATTCGGGTGCGGAGATCAAAGCCTGCCCATCACATCACCGCCCCCAGCTGCCAGGGCACGAACTCGTTCTGCCCGTAGCCGTGCAGCTCGCTCTTGCTCTTGCGCCCGGAGGCCGTCTCCAGCATCAGCTGGAAAATGCGTTCGCCGAGCTCGTCGATGCTGGCGCTGCCATCGACGATGTCGCCGCAGTTGATGTCGATGTCCTCGGCCTGGCGCTGCCACAGCGCCGTGTTGGTGGACAGCTTGAGCGACGGCGACGGCGCACAGCCGTAGGCCGAGCCGCGGCCGGTGGTGAAGCAGATGAGGTTGGCGCCGCCGGCCACCTGGCCGGTGGCCGACACCGGGTCGTAGCCCGGCGTGTCCATGAACACCAGGCCGTGCTGCGTCACCGGCTGGGCGTACTCCAGCACGTCTACCAGGTTGGTGGTGCCGCTCTTGGCAATGGCCCCCAGCGACTTTTCCAGGATGGTGGTCAGGCCGCCGGCCTTGTTGCCGGCCGAGGGGTTGTTGTCCATCTGCGCATCGTTGCGCTCGCAATAACGCTCCCACCAGCGCAGCCGCGCCAGCAGCTTGTGCGCCACCTCGGGCGACACGGCGCGGCGCGTCAGCAGGTGCTCGCCGCCGTAGATCTCGGGCGTCTCCGAGAGGATGGCCGTGCCGCCATGCCGCACCAGCCGGTCCACCGCAGCCCCCAGCGCCGGGTTGGCGCTGATGCCCGAGTAGCCGTCGGAGCCGCCGCATTGCAGGCCCACGGTGATGTGGCGGGCCGCAACAGGCTGGCGCCGCACGCGGTTGGCCTCGTCCATGAGCCACTGCACCAGCTCCACGCCGTGCGCCACGGTCTTGCGCGTGCCGCCAATGTCCTGGATGTTGAAGGTGTGCAAGGCTGTGCCGGCACGCAGGCCCTCCTGCTCCATCAGGCCGGCGATCTGGTTGGTCTCGCAGCCCAGCCCCACCACCAGGATGGCCGCAAAGTTGGGGTGCCGGGCGTACCCGCCCAGCGTGCGGCGCAGCACCTGCAGGCCCTCGCCTTCGCTGTCGGTGGCGCAGCCGCCGCCGTGCGTGAGCGCCACCACGCCGTCCACGTTCGGGAACACCGCCAGGGCCTCGGGGTGCAGGTCAGGGCGGAAGCGGTCGGCAATGGCCCGCGCCACCGTGGCCGAGCAGTTCACCGAGGTCAGGATGCCGATGTAGTTGCGCGTGGCCACGCGGCCGTCCGCGCGCACGATGCCATCGAACATGGCCGGCGTGGCCACGTACTCGGTGGCCCGCGCCTCGGTACCGGCGGCATGTTCACGCTCGAAGCTGGAGAACGCCAGGTTGTGCGTGTGCACGTGCTGCCCGGCGCGGATGGGCTGCGTGGCCGTGCCGATGACCTGGTTGTAGCGCCGCACCGGCGCGCCTTCGGCAATGTCGCGGGCCGCGATCTTGTGGCCGGGCGGGATCAGGCCGCTGACGGTGAGGCCTTCCTGGGCAACGACGCTGCCGCTCATGAGCTGCTGGCGCGCGATGACCACGTCATCGGCGGGATGGATGCGGATCGTCAGGGAGGGGGTGGGCTGCGAACTCACTTGGGTACCTTCGTGCGGAGCACTCAGAAATTCGCCCTTCGGGCGGCCGTGCGGGCTCATGGGAACTCCAGACAAGATGGCACCCTCTAGTTGGACCAGCCACCGTCGATCACCTGCGTGGTCCCGGTGGTGAATGCAGACTCGTCGCTGGCCAGGTACACCGCCAGGGCGGCCACCTCCTCGGTGCGGCCCAGGCGGCCCATGGGCTGCCGGCCGATGAAGGCGGCCTGTACCTGCGCCTCGGTCTGGCCGGTAGCGCGCGCCTGGGCGGCCACACGCTCGTGCAGCGACGGTGACTCCACCGTGCCGGGGCAGATGGCATTGCACCGGATACCGCGGGTCACGTAATCGGCGGCCACCGACTTGGTGAGCCCCACCACGGCTGCCTTGGTGGTGCTGTAGACAAAGCGGTTGGGCACGCCTTTCAGGCTGCCGGCCACCGAGGCCATGTTGATGATGGAGCCCGCCCCGCGCGCCAGCATGCCGGGCAGGAAGGCCCGGATGGTGCGGGCCATGGCCTGCACGTTCAGCGCGAAGGCCAGCTCCCATTCGTCGTCGCGGTGGTCCAGCACGGTGCCGGCCGGCACGATGCCCGCGCCGTTGAAGAGGATGTCGATGCCCCCGGCCTCCGCCGCCGCCGCCGTGATGGCCGGGCCGTCCGTCACATCCAGCGTGCGCACCACGTGGCGGGCCGCATCGCCGCGGGTTTCCAGCTCGGCGGCCAGCGTGCCCAGCGCCTGCGCGTTCACGTCGGTGGCGATCACGCGGGCGCCGGCCGCCGCGAAGGCCAGCGCGGTGGCGCGGCCGATGCCCTGGCCGGCGGCAGTCAGGAAGGCCGTCTTGCCGGCCAGGCGTTCAAGCGGTCGTTGCGGGGTCATGCCGATCTCCTCAAAATGAAAAACCCAGGCGCCGCAGCGTGACGACCCCCATGCAGGCCAGCCCTCCACCGCGGCTTCGCAAAAAGGCAGGGCACGCGTTCAGCCTGCGGCCGGCGTCGATTCCGGCACCTCCGCCCCCTGCGGCCACGCCGCGGCGAAGCGGTCGTGCGAGCGCTGCAGGTGCACCTGCATGGCGGCGCGGGCCCGCTGCGGCGCGCCGGCCGCAATGGCCTCGACCACGCGCCCATGCTCGGCAATGGCGGCCAGCCAGTTGGGCTCGTTCTCGAAGTGCTGCCCCAGTTGCTCGAACATGGGGTTGTTGCGCTCGTCGAACCACTGCGTCACCACGCGCAGCAAGGGCCCGTTGTCGGCGGCCTGCGCAATGCGCAGGTGGAACATCCGGTCGCCGCGCGTCGGCACCCGGCCGCGGCGGGCGTCTTCTTCCATCAGGTCCAGCGCGTCGCGCAGGCCGCCCACCTGCTCGGCGCTCATGTGGCGCGCCGCCAGGGCGGCCAGCTCTCCTTCGACCAGTTGGCGCGCGCGGATGATCTCGAAGGGGCCGAACGAGTCGCCCACGGGCAGCCGCACGGCGGCCGGATCGAGCGCAATCACATAGATGCCCGAGCCCATGCGTACCTCCACCAGACCCTCCACCTCCAGCGCGATCAAGGCCTCGCGCACCGAAGGCCGCGACACGCCGAAGCGCACCGCCAGGTCGCGCTCCGGCGGCAGCCGGGCGCCCACCGGGAATTCGCCCGACGCCATGCGCGCGCGCAATTGGTCGGCAATCTGCCGATACAGGCGGCGCGGCTCGCTGGCAGGTGGTGGCATGGAGCAGGCTGGGCAACAGCATGAAATTGGTCAGGCCAATTTTGAGCCCGCAGCGTAGCCGCTGGCAAGCCGGGCAGCCAGATAAGGGAAACCCGTGGCAAACCGCGGGGGCCGGGAACGGGGGAGGAAAGAAGTCGCAAGGCCCCGCCTGCTGGCCGCCGACACCCTGGCGTCAGGACAGGACCTCGGCCTATCCTTTTTCTCCACCGCATCGAGCCGAACCCACGTGCCTGCAATGACGCCTTCCGACCCCACCCTGCAGATCCAGCCCTGGCAAGATTTCATCACCGCCCACGAAGCCGACTGGCTGTCGCTGTGGCAGCGCACCGGCGCCTCGCCCGACCTCAGCCCCATGTGGATGCACGCCCTGGTGGTGGCCCATTCGGTGGATGCGCGCCAGCTGCATGTGGTGTCGGCCCGCGGCGCCGACGGGTGCCTGATGATGGTGTGGCCGTTCCAGACCCATGCGCGCCAGGTGGCGCGCGTGCCGGTGGTGGAGATTGCGCCGGTGCAGAACATCTTCTGCATGCATGCCGGCCTGCTGAGCTGCCTGGAGGCCGAGCCCTCGGTGGCCCTGCTGATGCAGGCGCTGCGCCGCTGGACCCAGCCCTGGCACTGGCTGGAGCTGGCCGACCTGGAAGCCGGATCGCCCTTGCACCGGGCCTGGCAGGCTGCCAGCAAGGCCGGCCGGCACGGTCTGCGCAGCCAGCCCGGCGAGCGCCCGCCGTACCTGCCGCACCAGGGCTCGCTGGACGAGCTGATCGCGGCCGGATCGAAGAAATTCCGCAAGAAGATCCGCGGGCTGCTGCGCGACGTGCGTGATCCCAAGACCGCCCGCGTGCAGTGGTACCGCGAGCCCCAGGAACTGGCCGAGTACCAGCCCCTGGCGCTGTCCATCGAGGCGCGCAGCTGGAAACACGCAGCCGGCAGCGCCATCACCTCGCGCGACTGGGAGGCCGCGTTCTACGCCCAGCTCATCCAGCGGTTCGGCCCCACCGGCCACCTGATGGGCGTGGTGCTCTTCCTCGACGGGCAACCGGTGGCGCACAGCCTGGAATTGCGGCACGGCACGCGCACGTTTGGCCTCAAGAGCAGCTTCGACCACACGCTGGCCAAACAATCCCCCGGCCACATGCTGCTGGTCCACGTGCTGGACACCTGCTTCGCGGCGGGCTGCCGGGAATACGACTTCCTCGGCAAGGACGAGGACTACAAGCTGGAGTGGACCGACAGCGTGCGCCGGCACCTGGGCCTGCGCGTCTACAACGACTCCTTCTCCAGCCAGGCCCTGGCCATGATGGACCGCCTGCGCAAGGCCACGCGCCTGAGCACCTACCCCCTGCCCACGAACGGCATGGTGGTGGCCATGACCGTCATGGAGAGCACGTTGGAATCGGGCGCCAGGTTGGCCATGTAGAGCAGTGCGTCCGACACCGACTTGAGCGGCATGCGCGCCTCGGGCTTCATGCTGCCGTCGGCCTGCGGCACGCCCTGCACCATGCGCGCGGTCATTTCGCTGGCGGCGTTGCCGATGTCGATCTGACCCACCGCAATGCCGTGGGCCCGGCCATCCAGCGCGGCCGCCTTGGTGAGGCCGGAGACCCCGTGCTTGGTGGCCGTGTAAGGCGAGGAAAAGGGCCGCGGCGTGTGCGCCGAGATCGAGCCATTGTTGATGATGCGGCCGCCGCGCGGGTCTTGTGTCTTCATCAGGCGGAAGGCCTGTTGCGTGCACAGGAACACCCCCGTGAGGTTGGTGTCCACCACCGTGCGCCACTGCGCCAGGCTCAGCTCTTCCAGCGGTACCGGCGGCGCGGACACGCCGGCGTTGTTGAACAGCAGGTCGAGCCGGCCGAAGCGCGCCTGGGTGGCCGCGAACAAGGCGGCCACTGACTCGGCATCGCCCACGTCGGTGGACACCGCCAGCGCGCGCTGGGCGCGGTCGCCATGCGGGTCAGAGCAGCCGGTGATGGCGGCCTGCAAGGCATCGAGCCGGCGGCCGCTGAAGACCACGCACCAGCCATCGTCCATCAAGGCCTGGGCACAAGCCCGGCCGATGCCGCTGCCGGCTCCGGTGACAAGAGCAACGCGGGGGTGCGGACGGGGCGGCTGGGTCATGGCGATCTCGGCGGAAGTGGTGGGTGCAAGTCTGCCACTGAACCTCAGCCGGTGCCGGGTGCCCGCCGTCCTTCACCGCCTCTCAGCTCGCCGTCCGCCACTGCCCCGCCAGCGCATACCAGTCCAGCTTGCGCGTCGCCACCATCACCGCCGCCAGCACCGCGAACAACAGCACCGAGCCCAGCACCAGCGCCGTCTGCTCCAGTTGCAGCAGCACGTACAGCGCGCCATACAACACGCCCAGCGCCGCCCCGAACACCGCCCCGGCCCGCCACCCGCCCAGCACATGGCTGCCGTAGTAGGCCAGCAGCGCGGTGCATGCCGCACTGGCCGCCAGGTACGACACGCTGAACGGCAGGTGCTCCGACAAGCTCACCAGCAACAGGAAGAACACCGTCAGCGCGCAGCCCACCAGCAGGTACTGCACCGGGTGCACGCGCAGGCGCCGCAGCACCTCCACCAGCCCCACCGCCACGAAGGTGAGCACGATGAAAAGCAGGCCGTACTTGGTGGCCCGGTCGCTCAGCACATAGGCATTCACCGGGTCGATGAAGCTCACGCTGAAGGTCTGCACCTCGGCCGCGCCGGCCCGCATCTCGCGGGCAGCCGTGCTGGCCAGGGCGCTGACCTGCCAGCTGGCGTCGAAGCCTTGTTCATCCACCTTCTGGCGGATGGGCGCAAAGCGGCCGGTGAACGAAGGATGCGGCCAGTCGGAACTGAGCCGCACCTGGGTCTGTTCGCCCACGGGGGCAAAGGCCAGTTGCTGGCTGCCGGCCAGGTCCAGCGTGACCTGCACCTGCAAGGGTTCGGTGCCCGGCACCTCGGCCTGCGGCCACAGCGCCTGCAAGGAGACGTGGAAGCCCTGTGCCTGATCCGCCCGCAGGCTGCCCGGCTGCACCGGCAACTCGACGCCGCGGGCCTGCACCTGCACACTGCGGATGCCGCGCGCATCGGCCACCTCCACCCACAGCACAGGCGCCGCGCAGGCCAGGTGCGAGGCCTCGTGTTCACGCGCCGGCTGCAAGGCCGCCAGGTCGGCCCATTGGGCCGTCAGCGTGGCCTTCAGCGCATACCCCTGGACCCGGAAGATGCCGCGGTGGCGCGGCTCCATGGTGGCCCGCGCATCCACGCCCAGGGTCGCGGGGGTGCTCTTGAGCGTGAACTCGCGCTTCTCCGCCACACGGGTGCGGTCCTTGCCAGTGCCCTGCACCGTCTCCCAGGTTTCCGTGCACTGGCGCTGCAAGACCGGCCCCGCCAGCGACTGCGGCCCGGCCAGGCTGGCAGCCACGCTGGCTTGCGCCTCACGCAGCCGCGCCTCCCGCTCGGCCACGATGCCGCCAACCTGAGCCAACGCCCACAACAACAGCAATAACACCGCGGCCAGGGCCAGCAGCTTGAGGATCCATGGATGTTTCACGTGCGGCAGTCCCTAAAAGTGTGAGCACCCGGCGCCCGGGTACCAGCGCCACCCGCCACGCCGGTTCTCAGCCGCCTTGGGGCGGCCCGGCGCCGACTGAGAAGAAGAAGGAGGTGGCAAGAGTTCAGAACCGGCGCAGTGTCTGGCCACGCGGTGAAATCCCTATGAGCCACATGAAGCGCAGATGAAGCGGGACCGCACGGAGACAATCGCCCTCTCCCTTCCCCGCCCTCCCGGAGCTTGCACATGCGAGTCCTTTGTGCCGCGGCCTTCATGGCCCTGGCTGCCTGCACGACCCCACCCACCTACACGCCCCAGCCCCCGGACCCCCTCGTCGCCAGGCTGGTGGCGGACATCTCGCCGCAGCGCATCGAGCGCCGGATCCAGACCCTGGTGGGCTTCCAGACCCGCCATACCTTGTCGGAAACCGAGTCGGACACCCGCGGCATCGGCGCCGCGCGGCGCTGGATCCAGCGCGACTTGGAAGCCTGCGCCAAGGAGTCGGGCGGCCGCCTGCAAGTCACGCTCGACGAGTACCTGGAGCCCGCCGGCAACCGCATGCCGCGCGCCGCGCAGATCGTCAACGTGGTCGCCACGCTGCCCAGCACCGACCCGCAATCGCGCGACCGGCTCATCGTCGTCAGCGGCCACTACGACTCGCGCGCCGGCGACGTGATGGACGCCGCCTCGCCGGCCCCCGGTGCCAACGACGACGCCTCCGGCGTGGCCGCCGTGATGGAGATGGCCTGCGTGATGGCAGCCCAGCGCTTTGACGCCACGCTGGTGTTCCTGGCCGTGGCCGGCGAAGAACAAGGCCTGCTGGGCGCCACCCACTGGGCCCAGCAGGCGCGGCAGAAACACTGGCGCATCGAGGCCATGGCCACCAACGACATCATCGGCAGCCCCGTGGGCGAAACCGGCGAGCGCGACCCGCGCCGGGTGCGGCTGTTCGCCGACGGCCTGGCGCCGGTGCTCGGCAACGCCTTGCGCACCCCCCGGCCAGGAGTCGACCCACCCGCCGACGGCGGCGACGC
>Ga0307516_10002913_pt1 | contig 22413 bp, 21 predicted proteins | sample 19_EM_MG_FD_203310 | JGI IMG/M metagenome (GOLD analysis project Ga0307516, IMG submission 203310) | Populus trichocarpa ectomycorrhiza microbial communities from riparian zone in the Pacific Northwest, United States - 19_EM | ecosystem: Host-associated > Plants > Roots > Unclassified | place... | reverse complement strand
GTTCGCCATGTTGCCGTTCACCGGCTACAACATGAGCGACTACTTCCAGCACTGGCTGGATGTGGGCTCGAAGCTGGAAGCCCAGGGCGCCAAGCTGCCCAAGATCTACTGCGTCAACTGGTTCCGCAAGGGTGACGACGGCAAATTCGTCTGGCCTGGCTACGGCGAGAACATGCGCGTGCTGAAGTGGATGATGGAGCGCGTCGAAGGCCGCGGTGAAGGCACCGAGAGCCTCTTCGGCGTGAGCCCGCGTTACGAAGACCTGAGCTGGAAGGGGCTGGACTTCACCCCTGCTCAGTTCAACCAGGTGATGACTGTCGACAAGGCCGCCTGGCGTGCCGAACTCGATCTGCACACCGAGCTGTTCACTCAGCTGGCCTATCACCTGCCGGCCGAACTGACGGCCACCAAGGCAAAGCTGGAAGCCAGCCTCGGCTGATCGGCAAACCTTCGCCCACAAAAAAGCCCGCCGAGTGCGGGCTTTTTGTTGCAACGAGAACCGAGGGCTTAGTCGCCGTAGAGCATCTCGTGCCGGTCGGCGGCTGCGTACAGCTCCGACGCGAAGCGCGGATCCGCAGCTTCGTAGCGGTGGGCCATGGCACGAACCCGTGCGGCTTCACGTGCCGGGTAACGGGGCGCTGGCTTGCCGGGGTGGTTGAACAGCGCGAGGGCGGCTGCGGCGAGGTCGCCAAAGCGGGAAGCCAGACGCGGTGCTGTGCGTGCGGTGGGAACTTGGATACTGATGGTTGTGGTGGTCATGGTGTGCTCCTTCGGGGCATCTCTGCAGCTCCACAGGGAGTCGCATTGGGATCAAATATAGGGTTTTCCCTTGTGATGGTCCAATCAAATCTGTGAATCCATGACATTCACGATCAATATGTCACGAAGATAATCCCTTGGATGAACTTCCACACCTTGGATCTGAATCTGCTGCGGGTCTTCGATGCCGTGATGGCCGAGCGCAACCTGACCCGCGCGGCGGCCCGCCTCTCGCTCACGCAGCCGGCCGTCAGCAATGCCCTGCGCCGATTCAAGGAATCCATAGGTGAGGAGTTGCTCACTCGCGTGACGCATGGTGTCGTGCCGACGCCTTACGCAGAGAAGCTGTGGACCGAGGTCCGGGCCGCGCTGGGCCAATTGCGGGCTGTGCTCGACCCCGGCGAGTTCGATCCACGGCAAGACCCGGTCAATTTCCAGCTCGCCATGGCCGACGCCACCGCGGCGGTGCTGCTGCCTCCCCTCATTGCGCACATCGAGGCCGAGCACGCGCTCGTCAACCTTCGGATCCTGCCGTTGACCACACGTGACCCGCGTGGGTTGCTGGAGCGCGGCGAGATCGACGTGGCCGTCGGCTACTTTCCGGAGGCGGTGGCCGAACTCGAAACACGCGGCCAGCAAAGCGCGCTGCACCACCAGCGCCTGTCCGAGAGCGAATACGTGTGCGTCATGCGGCGTGGGCACCCTCTGGCGAATGGCGAACTTACGCTGGATGACTTCTGCGCTGCCCATCACCTGCTCGTGAGCTTCTCGGGTCGGCCGCACGGGTTCGTGGACCAGGCGCTGAGCGCGCTCAACCGCTCGCGCCGCATCGTGCTGACGGTGAACCAGTTTTTCACCGCGGGCCGCGTGGTCTCACGCAGCGATCTGCTCACCGTGCTGCCGGCCTCCTTCGTCGACGCCACCGGCTACAAGAGCCAGTTGGTGGAGCGCCCGCTGCCCATGGCCATGCCGCGCATCCACGTCGAGGCCATGTGGCACATGCGGCACGACCGCGTCAGCGCGCACCAGTGGCTGCGCACGCGACTGGTCGAGGCGATGCGGCCCCGAACGGCTGCGGTCGGACGACAATGACGCGTGCCACTTTTCCGCCAAGGCCTGCCATGTCCGCCCATTCTGATTTGACCGACGCCGAATTCGCCGAACTCGACGATTTGCTCGCCGCCACGCCCGAGCCTTTGCAGCCCGTCGATGCGGTGATGCTCGACGGTTTTCTGTGCGGCGTGCTCGTGCAGCCGCTGCTGCTGGAGCCCGCTGCCTGGCTGCCGCACGTGTTCGATTTCGATGCGACGCCTTTGCCCGACGACGTCGATGCCACGTGGCGCGACCGCACCAGCGCGCTCATCCTGCGTCGCCATGCCGCGCTGAACCGCGCAATGGCCGAAGACGGCTGGTTCAACCCGCTGATCCTGGAATTCGACGACGAGCACCCGCTGCAACCGCCTACCGACGGTGGCCCGGACCCGATGGCCGGGCTGAGCGAGATTTCGCAAGCGCTGATGCCCTGGGTCGCCGGCTTTCAGCACGCCACGCTGTGCTTTCCCGACCTGGCGGAGATGCCCGACGACGCGGTGATGACCGCACTCGCGCGTCTGTACCGCCACCTGCCTGCCGAGACCGATGAAGAGCGCGAAGTCGTCGCCACGCTCGAACGCGAACACCCCCTGAAAGACCTGGAAGAAGCGATCGAAGAGCTGGTGGTGACCGTCGCCGACCTCTACGACCTGACGGGCGAGCTGCGCTACAAGGTTGACACCGTGCGCCGTGAAACTCCCAAGGTCGGCCGCAACGACCCGTGCCCGTGTGGCAGCGGCAAGAAATTCAAGCAGTGCCACGGCGCCACCTGATCCGTGCGTCTGCAACTTCTCTCGGACCTGCACCTCGAGACTGAAGACTTCGAGCCTCACCCTGCGCCGGACGCCGAGCTGTTGGTGCTGGGTGGCGATATCGACAGCACCTGGGCCGGCCTGTCTCGCTTCCAGGGCTGGCCGGTCCCGGTGGTCATGGTCGCCGGCAACCATGAGTTCGACGCCCGTGAGCTCAGCACCACCTGGCCCGAACTCCGAGCTCACTGCGCGCAGCTCGGCATCACCTTGCTGGAGCGCGAAAGCCTGGTTCTAACGGGCCGCAACGGCCGCCGCATCCGATTCGTGGCCACGGTGCGCTGGTGCGACTTCGATCTCTTCGGCGAGAAGCAGCGCAACAAGTCAATGCGCGCCGGCACCTACTTCATGCGGGTGATGCGGTCCACACGCAACGGCGCTGTGTTCGACGCCGCTCAAGTGCGCGAAGAGGCCCTGGCGTGCCGCGTTTGGCTGGCCGAAGAGCTGGCTCGCTCATCGACGGAATGGGACGCGACGGTCGCCTTGACCCACTTCGCGCCCAGTTTGCGCAGCGGCGACCCGCGCTACGGCAGCCAGGCAGGCACCGCGAGCTTCTGCAACGCCGACGACGACCTGCTGCCGCTGGCCGATCTGTGGATTCACGGCCACCTGCACTGCCGCCACGACTACACCGTCGGTAGCACGCGCGTGGTGTGCAATGCGCGCGGCCATGCCCGCAAGGGCGAGGCCGATGGCTACGACGGGCTCTTCGTCGTCGACGTCTGACCCGATAGCCCGTCGAAACAGGTACTGAGCAGCATCTCGATGATCTGCTCGTCGCTGTGCTGGCCGCTCACTTTCAGCAGGCTCAGCACCGGGTCGCAGGCGCGGGCAAATAGGGTGTAGAGCACCACTTCCGGCGGCAGGCGCGGGTTCAGATCGCCAGCGGTCTGGGCAGCACCGATCCAGGCTCCGAGTTGGTCGCTGACTTCCATCAGGCGGTCGAGGTAGGGCTTGTTGGCCATCAGCGCGGCGCGCAGGGTGGAGTTCTGCGCCGGCAGCGACGGCATCTCACCGGCCAGTTGAACCTGCATGGTCCAGCGCGCAACGGCCTTCAGCTGGTCGACAGCGGGGGCGCCCGCCGGCAGGCTGGCCATCAAGGCCTGGGCTCGCTCGAGCACGCGGATCATGGCGGCGCCGGCCAGCTCTTCCTTGGAGCTGAAATGCTTGTACAGGCTGGCCTTGGCGATGCCCACATCGGCGGCGACCTCGTCGACCGTCATGTTGTCGAAGCCTTTCTCAGCCAACAGGCGGTTGACCGAGGCGACGATGGCGTCCTCTCGAACGCGCAAGACTTGCTCACGGAAAGAAACTTTGGCCATGCCGCGATTCTATGCGGCCGGAGCGCTCAGGAAACGACCAAGTTCAGGTTTGAACTGATCAGTATTTGGTTGTGAGCGTCAACGACGCGGTCGGCGAACCACCCGGTCAGCGGGAGGCGGGGGCGTCGGTGTGGACTTGGGCGATGGCTCGGCCGGCTCAGCTTCTATGCTGGCATCGAGGCCGAAGGCCGTGCCCATGTCGGCCGGATCCGGGGAGTCGTCGGCCTCCGAGCGTCGCGCCGCCATGGAGGTGAGCCATGTCAATCCAGGAATCAAGCTCATCGCAGACCTCCGCACCAGCCGTTGTGAAACCAGTGTGTGGCGGGATGACCTTGGGCGATGCGTGGATATGCGGCTTGCTTGCGGCGCTTTTAATGAGCGCGTCCGCAGGAATCGCTGGCCAGCGATTCAGCCTGGCTTGCCGAGCGCTGCCTCGGCGCCTGCCACCAGCGCCGCGCCAATCCGGTCGAGCAGCGCCACGCGCTCAGAGGGTGCTGCCCCATCGGCCCCAAGCCGCCATTGGTGCCAGAACAGCCGCAGGTCAACGCCCACATCGGGCAGCACGGTCACCAACGCACCGCTCTCCAGCAGCTCGCGCACCTGCAGCTCCGGCACGATGCCGATCCCCCAGCCCATCAGCACGGCCCGCACATAGGCCTCTGCCGACGGAACAAAGCGCTCCTGCAGCCGCGGCTGCCGCACGCCGACCGCGCGTGCGGCCCACTGCAGCTGCATGTCGTCCTTGCGGTTGAACGACAGAAACGGCACCTGCGCAAAGTTTGTGCGGTTCAGCCCCTGCGGCAAGGCCTGGTTGATGAAGCCCGGGCTGGCCACCGCGATGTAGTGCATCACGCCCAGCGGCAGCACCTGGCAGCCGCGCAACGCCTCGCTCACCGTGCTGACGCAGCCCAGCACCGCACCCTGGCGCAGCCAGTCGTGCGTGAAGTTCTGGTCGTCGACGATCAGCTCCAGCGACAGACCGGCCTGCACCAGCGCGTCGAGCGCCGGCATCACCCAGGTGGCGAGGCTGTCGGCATTGACGGCAATCGGCAGCCGCTGGCCCGAGTCAGCGTCTACACCCAACTCGCGGGCCACGTCCGCGCGCATGGCCTGCAATTGGCGAGCAAAACGCAGCAGCACCTTGCCCGGCTGGGTGAGGCGCAAAGGCCGCGAGCGCACGACCAGCAGCTGCCCGACCTGCGCCTCCAGCGAGCGCAGGCGCTGCGACACCGCCGATTGCGTGATGGACAAGCGCTGCGCCGCGCGCTCGAAGTTGCCGTCGTCCGCCAGCGCGGCTAAGCATTCCAACGCAGCGGGGTCGAAGTCTTTCATCAGGTTTCCTAATGCAACGCGAGAAATATGAATGATGCTTCACTTCGGCGGAGGGCAACCAGACAATCTGCACATGGTCCAAGAAACATTCACCTCCGCGTTCCTCCAGGGCTGGCTGATGACAGCCGGGCTCATCGTCGCCATCGGCGCGCAGAACGCGCTCGTGCTGCGGCAGGGCCTGACACGCACGCACGTCGGGCCGGTGGTAGTGCTGTGCACGCTGTCGGACTGGTTGCTGATTGCCCTGGGCGTGTTCGGCCTCGGCGCTGTGATCCAGTCGTCACCCCTGCTGCTGCAGGCCTTCCGTTTTGGTGGTGCCGCGTTCCTGGTGGTCTACGGCTTTCGCTCCGCACTGCAGGCCTGGCGCGGGCAGGGTGCGCTGACCCAGGCCGACGCCCGTGGCAACACGCTGGCGGCGACCCTGGTCAGCACGCTCGCGCTGACCTACCTGAACCCGCACGTCTACCTCGACACCGTGGTGCTGCTCGGCAGCGTGGGGGCACAACATGGCAGCGAAGGCCGTATCGCCTTTGCCACCGGCGCGGGCCTGGCCTCACTGATGTGGTTCGTGATGCTGGGCTACGGCGCCGTGGCGGCATCGCGCTGGCTGCGCCATCCAGTGGTGTGGCGTGCCATCGATGCCGGCGTGGCGGTGGTGATGTTCAGCGTGGCCACACAGCTGTTGCTGAAAGGGACCGTGTGACCCAGGCGGCACGCCGAAACGAAACAATCCACGCTCACGCGTGGCTTGCCTTTGAAGACGCCGCTCAGTAGGTCGACGCGGTCTTGCTGCCAGACGACTTGTAGCGCGCGATCGCGTTCTTCAAATCGGTGTACTCGGCGCAGGGCAGCGTGCAGACCTTGTTGAGCGTGGCCAGGCGCTTCTCGGCCATTGGCAGATCGCCCTTCATCAGGTACAGCTCGCCCGAGTATTCGAGCGTGCCGCGGTGGTTCGGGTCGATGCGCAGCGCGTCGTTGTAGAACTTCTCCGAGCCCGCCAGATCTGGCGTCTTCGACTTGCGCAGGCTGTAGCCCATCAGGTTGTTCCAGTCGGCGCTGCCGGTGTCGTTGACGCGCTTCAGTTCATCGATGGCGCCGGCCCAGTTCTTGGCGGCAATCTGTTCGCGGGCAGCGGCCAGCTTGTCGGTCGACGTCGCAGGCCCGGTGTCGGCGGCGAAGGCCGCATTCAACGACAGCGTCAGCAGGGTGGCGGTGAGCAGGTTCTTCAGGGTGGCGTTCATGGTGGATGTGTCCTCTTGGCTTGGATGGCAGACGCCTGAATTGGCGTCTTGAATGGACTTACGGAGTCACCTTGGATGACGGACGCAGCCGAGTGCAAAAATTTAGTCGGCATTCGTATCAGCTCACCAGAGCTTGATGCAATGGCCACTCAACACGAAAGGTTGCGTGGGCTTGTCGCCTGGCTTCGCCGGGCTCTCTTCGAGGCTGACGGCCAAGCGCGACACCTGAGAAAACAGCTTCTCCGACTCGTCACTCAGTGCCAGCGTGGATGACCCGCCGGGCGTCACCACGCCCACCGGGAATGCCGCACTGCCGTCGCGCGGCAAGGCCCAGAGTTGCGCCACGCGGCCGCTGGGCACCGAGAGCGGCTGCAGCAGCTTGATGGTGAGTTGCCGCCCATGGCGGCGCGAACTGGCCAGCACGGCCGGCTTGCCTTCGCTGTCGGTCAACAGGCCCACATAACTGGCCGGCAGGTTCTCGGCCTGCGGCTCCAGTCCGATCAATCCCGGCTGAATGCGCAGCACCACGGTGCACAGCAGCACACCAGCAAGCACCCCGCCCAGCGCGCGCCACCATCCCGCGCTCTTGCGCGGCGGCGCGAAAAGGCGCTGCTCCAGCCCTTGCCACACCGCGTTGCGCGGCGCCATCGGCGGCAGGCTGGTCGACAGAACCGTGAACCGCTCTTGCCAGGCAGCCACCGCGCGGCCGGCCGCCGGCGCCTGGCTCAGCACGCGCTCGAAGCGGCGCCTCGCGCCACCGGTGAGCGTTCCCAGCACGTATTCGCGCGCCAGGCGATCCAGCCGTTCCGGCAACAGGTAGTTCATGCGGATGCCTCCGAGGAGGCCGTGCTGACACGCGTCATGCGGCGACTCCCGCCGCCTGCAGGCAATCCTTCAGCTTGTCCAAGCCCCGCCGCACCCAGGCCTTGGCCGTGCCCAGCGGGGCGTTCATCGCTTCAGCAATGTCGGTGTGGACCATGCCGCGGTAGTAGGCCAGCGCGAGCGCCTGGCGTTGCGACGCGTTCAGCTCGCCCATACAAGCGTCGATGTGGGCCTTGGTCAGGCTGTCGTCGAGCAGTCGCTGCGGTTCGAGCGCGGCGTCGCCGGCGATCTCCAGGGCTTCGTCGTCGAGCGCCACGGTCGAGCCGCGCTCGGTCTTGCCCGAGCGCAGGGCGTCGATCGCCTTGTTGCGCACGATGTTGATGAGCCAGGTCATCGGCGTGGCCACGACGGGGTTATAGCCACTCGCGCTGTGCCAGACGTTCATGAAAGCTTCCTGCAGCACCTCTTCGGCGCGGTCCCTGTTGTTCAATATACGGAACGCGACGCTCAACAGATGCGCACAAGTGGCGCGATAAAGCCGTTCGAACGCAGCCCGGTCGTGCAGGGCGGTGCGCGACATCAAGGTGGCAAGGTCGTCGACAGCTGGCATGGTGGTGCCGATCCGGAGGGAATGACGCGCGAGTCTACAATCGCGCCCCCCTTGCGTGACCCCTCTCTGTATGTACTGCGCCATCGACTTCGGCACCTCCAACTCGGCCATCGCCATTCCGGCCGGCGGTGAAATGCGCCTGGTCGAGCTGGAGCCAAGCCACCGCACCATGCCGACGGCGGTCTTCTACTTCGTCGAAGGCTCCGAGGCCCATGGGCCGCCGCGTGCTTTCGGGCGTGCCGCGCTGGCGGCGTATGTCGATGGCGTCGACGGCCGCCTGATGCGCTCGATGAAAAGCATCCTCGGCAGCAGCCTGGTCGAGCAGACCACCGACGTGGGCGGTGGTCGAGGCGTGAAGTACCTCGACATCATCGCCGGCTACCTGCTGCACCTGAAAACACTCGCCGAGCGCGAGGCGGGGGCGAGCATCGACCAGGTGGTGCTGGGCCGGCCGGTCTTCTTCGTCGACGAAGAGCCCGAGCGCGATGCGCAGGCCCAGGCCACGCTGGAAACCGCAGCACGTGCCGTCGGCTTCCGCGAGATCCACTTCCAGTACGAACCGATCGCCGCCGCATTCGACTTCGAGCGCAGCGTGAGCAGCGAGCAGGTGGTGCTGGTGGCCGACATCGGCGGCGGCACCTCCGATTTCTCGGTCGTACGGGTCGGGCCCGAGCAGGCCAAACGGCTGGAGCGCAAGGGCGACATCCTCGCCAACCATGGCGTGCACATCGCCGGTACCGACTTCGACCGCCGCGTCGAACTGGCAAGCATCCTGGGCGAGTTCGGCTACGGCGCCTACGGCCCAAGCAGCAACGGCGCGCCGGCGCGCGAGGTGCCGAGCGCTGTCTACTTTGACCTTGCCACCTGGCACCTCATCAACACCCTGTACAGCCCGCAGCGCGTGGCCGAGTTGCGGCAGATGCGCAGCTTCTACGCCGACGCACGCCATCACCAGCGATTGATGACGGTGGTCACCGAGCGCCTCGGCCACGAGCTCGCATCACGCGCCGAGGCCGCGAAGATCAGCGTGGCCGAAGGCGGCGACACGCGCATCGACCTCAGCCACGTCGAACGTGCGCTCGCCGTCACGCTGACCGAGCGCGAGGCGGTGCAGGCCATCTCAGGCGATCTGGAGCGCATCGTCGACGCGGCGCGTGTCACGGTGGCGCAGGCCGGCTTGCGGCCGGATCAGATCGATGCGCTGTATTTCACCGGCGGCTCCACCGGGTTGCGCTTGCTGGCGCAACAGATCGCAGCCGTGTTCCCCCAGGCGCGTGCCGTGCGCGGTGACCGCTTCGCCAGCGTGGCCACCGGTTTGGCGCTGCACGCGCAACGCTGGTTCACGCGCGCGCAGTAAGTTTTACCGGCGCCGTGGTGCCGGTCGTTTCGGTTTTGGCGCCGCGTTGCTCGCGGGTTGCGGCCGGCCCACATCGGCCAGCAGCAGCGTGGCGCGCACCAGGCCTTCGACTGCTTCAGACAGGTCTTCCGGTGGTTCGAGCGTCTCGATCTCTTCGAGCAACTCGTCGGCGTCCTCCAGGTCATCCGGACTCAGGTGCCGGTACAGCAGGGCCAGCGGTTCGGTGAGCGACTGCGCGTCGCGCTGCATCAGTTCGGGAAACAACTCCATCGCGGTCGCGAAGCCCGCCACCCACGGGTACACGGCGTCGACCTCGGAGGGCTCGTCGTCTTCACCTTCGAGCTCGAACACCCAGGGGTCGAACCATTGGCGGCGCGAGATCGCATCGTTCAGCTCCGCGTGCCGCCGCAAGGCCAATTCATGCAGGCGCGTCGCGTCGAAGCGGCCTGGCAGCGCACGGCCGTCGGCGTCCGTGATGTGCGGCAACCAGCGGCTGGCGGGCACGCGCACCGGCTGAACCAGCAGCCCGCACAAGAAGCCATCGAGCATGCTCACGTCGAGTGGTTCGAGGGGCGGAGGAACCGCATCGAGCAGCACCTGCAACTCTTCGAGTTCGGATTCGCTCAGCGGTGCTTGGGGTGATTTGTGAAACGTGGCCATCTCGGCATTGTCGCGTGGCGACCCGTGAAAGAGGGTGACGTTAAAAGTACTTCGGTGCTGCGTGCTTCGCAGACCTTGCGATGTGCGAAGTCTTGAGGTTCACGAACTTCGCATCGGCTCGCTGATGCGCTGTTGCTACAAAGCGTTTCCATTCGTCCCTCGTATTGGGGATGGATGGCGTGCACCTCGCACGACTACATTTTCGCTGTGCTGTCACACGGGGTCTTCACAGACCACGAGGTACACGGTCCGAATCGCCAGAGCGCTCAAGAAGAAAAACGCGCCGCAGAAGCGAGAGAACCGCACCGGTCCCAACGACGTCCTTCAGAGGACTTCAACAGCCCACCCTTCATCGGGTGGGCTTTTTTTTGCCTCGGTATTGAACCGCCTAGGCATCGAAGCCCGAGGCCAGGTGAGTGCGCAAGTGCGCCACCAGCGCCTGCACCGCCTTCGGGGTCGTCGGGCTCCACGGGTGCATGGCATAGATCGCATCGCCGAACACGCCGACCGGCCTCCATGTGGGCATCAAGACTCGCAGACGACGCGCCCGCAGCGCCGCGGCGGCGCTGAAGTCGGGCAACAGCGCAATGCCAAGGGCTGACAAGGCCGCGTCGCGCAGCACCTCGCTGTTGCTTGCACGCAGGGGGCCTTGCACCGTGACGCTCACGCGTTCAGGTTCGCTCTTGGTCTTGCCCGCGCCGCGCTCGAATTGCCATACCGAGGGGCCGGGCCGCAGGTAGGGCAGGCAAGCATGGTTCACCAGCTCGCCCGGGTGCGCTGGCGTTCCGTTTCGCTTCAGGTAGGCGCTGCTCGCCACCAGCAGCGAGCGCGAGCCGCAGAGCTTCCATGCCACGTGGTTGTCGGGGGGCGCGCTGGTGTGGCGCACCGCCAGGTCGAAGCCTTCGTGCGCGAGCGTCAGCAGGCGGTCGGACAGGTCGAGCTCGATGCGTACGTCGGGCTGCGCGCGCGCGAACGACTCGATCAGCGGCGCCACGTGCTGGCGGCCCAGCGCCACCGGGGCCGTCACGCGCAGCAGGCCGCGCGGTTGCGTGGCGAGGTCGCGCGCTTCGCCCACGCTGCGGGCAATGTGGGCGAAGCTCTCGCTCGTCTGCTCCACCAGGCGCTGGCCCGCTTCGGTGAGCCGCACCGAACGCGTGGTGCGCTGCACCAGCGTCTGGCCCACCGAGCGCTCGAGCTCGGTGATGCGCTGGCTGACTGCCGCTTTCGACAGGCCGAGCCGCTGCGCCACCTGCGTGAAGCTGGCCAACTGCGCGAGCAATGTGAGCGCATGGACCTGCGGCCAAAGCAGGTCGATGCGCTGGTCGAGAGGGATCGCGTTGGTCGCCATGGCATTGCACCTCGGAGCGGTCGATTGTTCAGTTTATCGAACAATGAAGTCACGCCACCGAGGTTGGCAAGCGCCTCCCTGGCGCCTAGACTGAATCGTTCAAGACACACACTGGAGACAGACATGGGCGCACCCGAAGCATTTGCCACCACCCACGACGTGGGGCACTTCATCAACGGCGTCGCCGTCGAGAGCCGCAGCGGTCGCAGCCAGCCGGTCTTCAACCCGGCCACCGGCGCTGCTGCCCGCAAGGTCGCGCTCGCCAGCGTCGACGAAGTGAACGCAGCGGTGGCCTCTGCGCAGGCCGCCTTCCCGGCCTGGGCCGACACGCCACCGATCCGCCGCGGCCGCGTGATGTTCAAGTTCCTGGAGCTGATGAACCAGCACAAGGACACGCTCGCCGCGATGATCACCGCCGAGCACGGCAAGGTGTTTACCGACGCGCAGGGCGAAGTGAGCCGCGGCATCGACATCATCGAGTTCGCCTGCGGCATCCCGCAGCTGCTGAAGGGCGACTACACCGAGCAGGTCTCCACCGGCATCGACAACTGGACGATGCGCCAGCCGCTCGGCGTGGTGGCCGGCATCACGCCGTTCAACTTCCCGTGCATGGTGCCGTGCTGGATGTTCCCGGTGGCGATTGCCGCCGGCAACACCTTCGTGCTGAAGCCCAGTGAGCGCGACCCGTCGCCGTCGATCTTCATGGCCGAGTTGATGAAGCAGGCCGGCCTGCCCGATGGCGTGTTCAACGTCGTGCAGGGCGACAAGCTCGCCGTCGACACGCTGCTCACCCACCCCGACGTGAAGGCCATCAGCTTCGTCGGCTCCACGCCCATCGCGCATTACATCTACGAAACCGGCGCTCACCACGGCAAGCGTGTGCAGGCCTTGGGCGGCGCGAAAAACCACATGGTGGTGATGCCCGATGCCGACCTCGAGCAGACGGTCGACGCCCTCATCGGCGCGGGCTACGGCTCGGCAGGCGAGCGCTGCATGGCGATCAGCGTGGCGGTGGCCGTGGGTGACGTGGCCGACAAGCTCGTGCCGGCGCTCGCTGCGCGTGCGAAGACGCTCAAGATCAAGAACGGCATGGAACTCGATGCCGAGATGGGCCCGATCGTCACCGCACAGGCGCTGGAGCGCATCACAGGCTACATCGAGCAGGGTTTGACGGAGGGTGCGCAACTCGTCGTCGACGGCCGCGGCTTCAAAGTACCTGGCCACGAGCAAGGCTTCTGGATCGGCGGCACGCTGTTCGACCACGTGACGCCCGAGATGAAGATCTACAAGGAAGAAATCTTCGGCCCGGTGCTGGCCGTGGTGCGCGTGCCTGACTTCGCGGCGGCCGTGAAACTCGTCAACGACCACGAATTCGGCAACGGCGTGGCCTGTTTCACCAGCGACGGCAACGTGGCGCGCGAGTTTGCGCGGCGCATCCAGGTCGGCATGGTGGGCATCAACGTGCCGATCCCGGTGCCGATGGCCTGGCATGGTTTTGGCGGCTGGAAGAAGAGCCTGTTCGGCGACATGCACGCCTACGGGGAAGAGGGCGTGCGCTTCTACACGAAGCAGAAGAGCGTGATGCAACGCTGGCCGGCGAGCATTGCCAAGGGCGCCGAGTTCGTGATGCCGACGGCGAAGTAGTTCTCACACTTGGTTCGCACGTCACCATCCGCTCACCCCGAGCAGATGGTGATGCTCAAACCGCTTCCGGCTGCCCGCTGTGCAATGAGCGCGTGATCGCAAGCCCGATGCGCGTGGCCTCGGTCGCGTCGGACAGCTTCAGCGCCAGTGGCTGCTCGCCGCGGCACGCGGCCACGAAGCTTTGCATCTCGCGCGCGAACGCGTCGCTGAAGCGTTCGAAGAAGTCGGCCACCGGCTGGTGCCGCACGCCATGTACGTCGCTCGTCACCACGCGGTCTCGCGCCGCGCCCTGGCCGATCAGCAAGTTGCCTTTCGTGCCGATGATCTCGGTCTGCGTCTCGTGCCCATGCGCAAAGGTGCGCGAGGCGTACAGCATGGCGCGCTGACCGCCTTCGAACTCGACCACGGCGATGCCGTTGTCCACATCGCCGATCGGCTTCAGGCCCTGGTGGACGGCGATCGTGCCGGTGGCCCAGGCGCGCACCGCGCGCGGTGCGCCTTGGGCATCTGCCAGCAGCCAGCGCGCGAGGTCGATGTCGTGCACGCTGCAGTCCATGAAGATGCCGCCCGAGGTCGGCGCGAACTGGATGAACGCGCCGCTCTCGTCGTTCTGGTCGCAGGTCTGCGATCGCACCATGAAGGCCCGGCCGATCTCTCCGCGTGCAATCGCCTGCTGCGCGCGCTGGTAGCTCGCATCGAAGCGCCGCACGAAGCCCACCATCGCGACGCGGTCGGGATGCTGCGCCGCGAATCGTTCCACGCGTTCGCAGTCTTCCACGTTCAGCGCCAGCGGCTTCTCGACGAACACATGCTTGCCCGCACCGAGCGCGGCGATCACTTGGTCCGCATGCAGCGGCGTGGGCGTGACGAGCACAACAGCATCAACATCCGGGTCGCGCACGAACTCATTGAAGTCGGCATGGCGGCGCTGCACGCCGAAGGTGTCGCAGGCCATGTCGAGCTCGGCGGGCACCGGGCTGCAGGCCGACACGAGCTGGCAGTTGCGCGTGTTGAAAGCCAGCGTCTCCGCGTGGCGCCGGCCCAGGCGGCCGAGGCCGGCAATGCCGACCCGAAGTGGCGGCGCGCCCATCAGAGCGTCACCGCCTGGCCGGTCTTGAGCGACTCGGCCGCGGCATCGGCGAGCTTCTGCGCTGCCACGCCGTCGGCGATCGTCGTGCGGAACGGAGCGCCTGACTGCAGGCACTCGAAGAAGTGCGTCACCTCGAGCCGGTAGGCCTCGCGGTAGCGCTGCAGGAAGAAGTGCTCGGGCTTGTCGACGTGCACGCCGCTTGCGTCCATCTGCATCACCTCGGTCGGTTTGTGGTTGCCGCAGGCGACGAGGCCCTTGGAGCCCAGCACCTCGAAGCGCTGGTCGTAGCCGTAGGCCGCACGGCGCGAGGTGTTGATCTGGCACAGCTTGCCGGCCTTCGTGCGCAGCGTCACCGCGGTGGTGTCGATGTCGCCCACGGCGGCGATCTCGGGATCGGTGAGGCAGGAGCCGGTGGCGCTGATCCACGCGGCTTCGTCGCCTCCGTCGGCAAGGATCCACCTGAAGATGTCGAAGTCGTGGATCAGCATGTCGCGGAAGATGCCGCCCGAGCCCTTGAGGTACTGCGCCGGTGGCGCGCCCGGGTCGCGGCTGGTGACAACCAGCATCTCGGGCACGCCGATCTCGCCGCGTGCGATCCGCTCCTTAGCCGCGTTGAAGGTCGGGTCGAAGCGGCGCTGGAAGCCGATCATGCAGGCCACACCGGCGGCCTTCACCGCCTCGGCGCAGGCCACGGCGCGCGGCACCGAGAGGTCGATCGGCTTCTCGCAGAAGATGTGCTTGCGGGCTGCGGCGGCGCGGCTGATCAGGTCGCTGTGCGTGTCGGTCGGCGAGGTGATGGCCACCACCTCGATGGCCGGGTCGGCGAAGGCAGCCTCGATGCTGCTCACCTTCGCGCCCACCTGCGCGGCCAGCGAGGCGGCCGAATCGGCGATGGGGTCGTACACGTACTTCACCTGCACGCCCGGCAGCGCGGCCAGGTTTGCAGCGTGGATGCGGCCAATGCGGCCGGCACCAAAAACGGCAACTTGCTTCATGGGTTCGACAGGCTTTGTTGAGTGGGTTGGTGTTCGAGCTCCAGCCGGTACGCCAGCGCGATGAACAGGCTTTGCGCCAGGCCCATCGTGCTGGTGAGCGAACGGAAGCCCAGCGGGCTGTGGTCTTGCACCAGCAGCGTGGCGTGTGCGTGGCGCGCGAGCGGGCTCATGCGGCTGTCGGTGATGGCGATCAGCTTGCCGCCGCGCTGCACCGCGGTCTCGGCCATCACCTGCGTCTCTTCGGCATAGGGCGTGAACGAGATGGCGATCATCACGTCGCCGGTGCGCAGCGAGCGCAGCTGCGCCTCGTGCATGCTGCCCAGCGCGGTGAGCAGTTGGATTCGCTTGTCGGTGTGCTGCAGCGCGTAGCCCAGGTAAGCCGCCACCGGGAAGGACCGGCGCGCGCCGGCGATCCACACCGAGTCGGCCTTGACCAGCAGCTCCACCGCTTTGACGAAGGTGGGCGCATGCAGCGAGCGCTGCAGCTCCTGCATGTCGGCGATGCTGCTGCCGAGAAACTCGTGCGCGATGTCGACGCTCGTCGTCGGGCTCTGGCCCGCCGCGATCACCTCGCGGATGCGGGACTGGTAGTTGCGGCTCGGCACGATCTGCTTCGAGATGCCGTCGCGAAACAGCTTCTGCATTTCGCTGAAGCCCGAGAAGCCGAAGTGCTTGGCGAAGCGGATCACCGCCGAGGGCTGCACGCCGCAATGCGCGGCCATCTCCTGGATGCCCTCGAGGCCGATGTGCTCGCGGTGCTGCTCCACGTGGCGCGCGATCAGCTTGAGCTGCTTGCTCAGCGAATCGAACTCCTTGGAGATGTCCTTGAGCAGGCGCTCGATGGTGGGCTTGGGTGGGCTCGTGGCCATGGGAAGGCGAAGGCGCGAAGGGAATACCCGCAGTATAGAAAGCGCCGCAGCAGAAAAAGAAATGGTTTTCCACTAGAAAACAAAATAGAAAAATAATTGCAATTCGCGCAAGCGACTTCTAGAATTTGTTGCGTCTCGATGCGTGGCCTCTGTGTCTGTTGCCGACGCGTTGCATGGACGACCAACAACATATGGAGACAAGATGAAATCGACACCCTTGAAGATGCTCGCCAAGGCCCTGGCCGCGAGCGCGCTGGTGGCCTTGAGCGCCGCGGCGCATGCCGACAAGTACGTGCTCATCAGCCACGCGCCCGATTCCGATTCGTGGTGGAACACGATCAAGAACGCCGTCAAGCAGGCCGGTGAAGACTACGGCGTGCAGGTCGACTACCGCAACCCGTCGGGCGGTGACTTGGCCGACATGTCACGACTGATCGAGCAGGCCGCCGCGGCCGGCTACGACGGCGTCATCACCACCATCGCCGATTACCAGGTGCTGCAAGGCAGCCTCGGCAAGGTCACCGCGAAGAAGATCCCGCTGATCACCATCAACTCGGGCACCACCGAGCAGAGCGAGAAGCTCGGCGCCGTGATGCACGTGGGCCAGCCCGAGTACGAAGCGGGCAAGGGCGCAGGCGAGCGCGCCAAGGCCAAGGGCGTGAAGAGCTTCCTGTGCGTGAACCACTACGCCACCAACCCGGCCTCGTTCGAGCGCTGCCGCGGTTTCGGCGAGGCGATCGGCGTCGACTACAAGAAGTCCACGCTCGACGTGGGCGATGACCCGACCACCATCGAGTCCAAGGTCTCCGCCTACCTGCGCCAGAACCCGAGCACCGGCGGCGTGCTCACGCTCGGCCCCACCTCGGCCGTGCCCACGTTGAAGGCGCTGGAGAAGATGGGCCTCAAGGGCAAGATCTGGATGGCCACCTTCGACCTCTCGGATGAAATCTCCAAGGGCATCAAGGACGGCTCGGTGCAGTTCGGTATCGACCAGCAGCCCTACCTGCAGGGCTACATCCCGGTGGCCGTGCTCGCCACGATGAAGAGCATGAAGTCGACCGACCTGAAGAAGGTGGCCGACGCCGTCAAGGCCAACCCCAAGACGCAGGCGCGCTTCACCGAATACGGCCTCACGCCGGCCTTCGGTGCACGCCACATCGGCTCCGGCCCCGGCTTCGTCACCAAGGACAACATCGGCAAGGTCGAGAAATACGCCGGGCAGTACCGCTGAGCGTGGGGCTCATTCCGTTCGGAGGGCTCGCTGCCTCCGTTAGGACTGAGCCGCAGCTTCGTTCGCGCTGATCTGGCCAAAGGGCCGCCACGCGAACGGAATCTTCCGGCGCTTCTTTCCAAGGACGACCCCATGGCCACTCACGCGCACCCCGTGCAAGAGACCTTCATGCCCCCAACACAAAGCGCTGCACCCGCGGCACCGGCCGCTGCGGCCGACGAGCGCGTGCGCGCCATCAGCCCGTGGCGCCGCTTCCTGGCGCGGCCCGAGTTCGGGTCGATCTCGGGCGCGGTACTGGTGTTCGTGCTGTTCGCCTTCTCGGCCGGCGGCTCAGGCATGTTCAGCATGGAAGGCGTCGTCAACTGGGGCACGGTGGCCGCTTTCCTCGGCGTGCTGTCGGTGGGTGCGGCGCTGCTGATGATCGGCGGTGAGTTCGACCTCTCCATCGGCTCGATGATCGGCTTCGCCGGCATGATGCTGTCCATCCCCGCGCTGTACTGGGGCTGGCCGCTGTGGCTGTCGTGCCTCTTCACCTTCGGGCTGTGCATGCTGCTCGGCGCTTTCAACGGCTACCTGGTGGTGAGAACGGGGCTGCCGTCGTTCATCGTCACGCTGGCCTTCTTCTTCATGCTGCGCGGGCTGTCGCTCGCGGTCTCGGTGCAGCTCACCGGCAAGACCATCATCAGCACCAACGGTGACATGGTGCTGCGCGAGCTCACGCAGACCGACGTGCTGTTCAGCACCTTGTTCAGCGGGCACGTGTTCACCGACCTCTTCAACTGGCTCGCCCGCATCGGCCTGCTGCCCGCGCGCGACGACGGCAGCGCGCTCGCGATCGGCGTGCCCAAGGTCGTGATGTGGTGGCTGTTGCTCACTGCAGCCGGCGCCTTCACGCTCGCGAAGACGCGCTTCGGCAACTGGGTGCTGGCGGTTGGTGGCGACGTGAACGCGGCCAAGAACACCGGCATCCCGGTGCCCTTCGTGAAGGTGATGCTGTTCGTGATCATGGCGGCGTGCTCGACGCTCTTCGCCGTGTTGCAGGTGGCCGACGCCGGCTCGGCTGCGGCCGACCGCGGCTTGCAGAAAGAGTTCGAGGCCATCATCGCCGCGGTGATCGGCGGCTGCCTGCTCACCGGCGGCTACGGCTCGGTGGTGGGCGCGTCGATCGGCGCACTGATCTTCGGCGTGGTGCAGATCGGCATCGGCTACACCAGCATCGACAACAACTGGTACCGCGTGTTCCTCGGCTTGATGCTGCTGATCGCGGTGCTGTTCAACAACTTCATCCGCAAGCGCGTGGCGCTTGGGCGGCGTTGAGGGAGCGATGCCATGAGTGAATACATCCTTCAGCTTGAGGCCGTCAGCAAGTATTTCGGTGCGGTGATCTCGTTGAACGAGGTCACGCTGCGGCTGAAGCGCGGCGAAGTGCACTGCCTGCTCGGCGACAACGGCGCCGGCAAGTCCACGCTGATCAAGACGCTCGCGGGCGTGCACCGTCCCAGCAAGGGCGAGTACCTGTTCGACGGCGAGCCGGTGCGCTTCCGTTCGCCTCGCCAGGCGCTCGACATGGGCATCGCCACCGTCTACCAAGACCTCGCGCTGGTGCCGCTGATGAGCGTGGCGCGCAACTTCTACATGGGCCGCGAGCCGGTGAAGAAGCTCTTCGGCTTCTTGCCGGTGATGGACCATGCGCTCGCCGGCGAAACGGCCTGCACCAAGCTGGGCGAAATGGGCATCAAGGTGCGTGACGCCGACCAGATGATCGGCACCATGTCGGGCGGCGAGAAGCAGTGCCTCGCGATTGCGCGTGCCATCCACTTCGGCGCGAAGGTGCTGATCCTCGACGAGCCCACCGCGGCGCTCGGCGTGAAGCAGAGCGTCAACGTGCTGAAGCTGATCCGCAAGGCGCGCGAGCGTGGCATCGCCGTCATCTTCATCACGCACAACGTGAACCATGCCTACCCGGTGGCCGACAGCTTCACGCTTCTCAACCGCGGCAAGTCGCTCGGCACCTTCGCCAAGAACGAGGTCAGCAAGGAGCAGGTGCTCGACATGATGGCCGGCGGCGCCGAGATGAAGAAGCTGATGGCCGAGCTAGACGAGGTGACGATCTGAGATGAGCGACCTCCACATTCCCAGCGGGCGCCGATTCGACCTGGCCTGCCTCGGCCGCCTCGCGGTCGACCTGTATGCACAGCAGGTCGGCAGCCGTCTCGAAGACGTCAGCAGCTTCGCCAAGTACCTCGGTGGCTCGTCGGCCAACATCGCCTTCGGCGCAGCGCGGCTCGGCATGCGCGCCGCCATGGTCTCGCGCGTCGGTGACGAGCAGATGGGCCGCTTTCTCACCGAGACGCTGCAGCGCGAGGGTTGCGACACTTCGCAGGTGCAGATCGACCCGCAGCGCCTCACCGCGCTCGTGCTACTGGGCCTCAAAGACCGCGACACCTTCCCGCTGCTGTTCTACCGCGAGAACTGTGCCGACATGGCGCTCGCCGCCGACGCGATCAGCGAAGACTTCATCGCGCAGTGCCGCGCGCTGCTCATCACCGGCACGCACCTCAGCGCACCCGGCGTGCGTGCCGCGTCGACCACGGCGCTCGCCTACGCCGAGAAGCATGGCGTGCTGCGCGTCCTCGACATTGACTACCGCCCCGTGCTGTGGGGCCTCACCAAGCGCGGCGAGGGCGAGAACCGCTTCGTCGAGAGCGAGGCCGTCACCGCGCAGCTGCAGGCGGTGCTGCCCGAGTTCGACCTGTTGATCGGCACGACCGAAGAGTTCTCCATTGCCGGTGGCGTGCCGGGCGACCTGCTGGCCTCGCTCCGCGAAGTGCGCAAGGTCACCCAGGCGGCGTTCGTCGTGAAGCTGGGTGCTGCCGGCTGCTGCTTCATTCCCGGTGCCGTGCCCACGCGCATCGAAGACGCACCTACCGTGCAAGGCGAACGCATCGAGGTGATGAACGTGCTCGGTGCCGGCGATGCCTTTGCCGCCGGCCTGCTCACCGGCTTTCTCCAGGGCCAGAGCTTCGAGGATGCCGCGCGGCTGGCCAACGCCTGCGGTGCCATCGTCGTCTCGCGCCATGCCTGCGCACCGGCCATGCCGACCCCGCAGGAGCTGAGCCACTGGTTCAGCGGCCAGCGCAACCCGAAGGTCGATTCCGATCAGCAGCTGGCCCACCTGCACCGCAGCACCGTGCCACGGAAGGCCTGGGGCGAGCTGTGCGTGATGGCCTTCGATCACCGCACCCAGTTCTTCGAGATGGCACGCGAGGCCGGCGTCAGCGAAGAGCGCGTGCCGGCGCTGAAGAAGCTGCTGGTGCGCGCGGCCGAGCAGGTCGAGGCCACGCGCTCGCTGCAAGGCCGCATCGGCGTGCTGATCGACAGCGTCTACGGCGCCGATGCACTCGCGTCCGCCACCGGCCGCGGCTGGTGGGTCGGCCGCCCGGTCGAGCTGCCGGGCTCGCGCCCGCTGTGCTTCGACGTCAACCCCTCCATCGGCTCGCAGCTCGTGAGCTGGCCCGCCGAACAGGTGGTGAAGTGCCTGGTGCACTACCACCCCGACGACGAAACGGCGCTTCGCCTCGCGCAAGAGCAGCGCCTGCAGGAGCTGTGGGTCGCCACGCGCCAGAGCGGGCACGAGCTGCTGCTGGAGATCATTCCGCCGCGGGCGATGGTCGAGGGTGCAGGCGAGGCAGATGCCGCCGTGCTGCGCACCGTCAAGCGCCTCTACAACCTCGGCTTCAAGCCCGAGTGGTGGAAGCTCGCGCCGATGGCAGCCGAGGGCTGGCAGGCGCTGGCCGAGCTGGTGGCCGAGCGCGACCCGCAGTGCCGCGGCGCGGTGATCCTCGGACTCAACCAGCCGCTCTCGCACCTGGCCGCGAGCTTCGCGCAGGCCAGCAACCCCATCGTCAAAGGGTTCATGGTCGGGCGTACGCTGTGGGCCACGGCATCGCTGCAATGGTTGCGCGGCGAGCTGAGCGACACGGCCCTGGTCGACGACGTGGCGCGCAACTTCATCACGCTGGTCGACGCCTGGCTCGCCTCGCGGGCCGGCGCCGCAGCGCAACCGAACAAGGTGGCTGCATGACGACAACCGTTCGCCTCACGATGGCCCAGGCCCTGGTGCGCCACCTCGCCGCGCTGCGCGTGGAGATGGCCGACGGCAGCGTTCAGCCCTATGTCGGTGGTGTGTTCTCGATCTTCGGCCACGGCAACGTGGCCGGCATCGGTGAAGCGCTCGCCGCCGAGCGCGCCGTGCTGCCCACGCTGCGCGCGCACAACGAGCAGGCCATGGCGCATGCGGCCATCGCGTATGCCAAGGCGCAATTCCGCCAGCGCATCATGGCCGTCACCAGCTCCATCGGCCCGGGCGCCACCAACCTCGTCACCGCGGCGGCGTTGGCACATGTGAACCGCCTGCCGGTGCTGCTGCTGCCGGGCGACGTGTTCGCGTCGCGCGCGCCCGACCCGGTGCTGCAGCAGCTCGAAGACTTCCACCACGGCGACGTGTCGGCCAACGACTGCCTGCGCCCCGTCACCCGCTACTTCGACCGGGTGATGCGGCCGGAGCAGATCCTCACCGCCTTGCCGCGCGCCGTGCAGGTGATGACCGACCCCGCGCTGTGCGGCCCGGTGTGCCTGGCGCTGCCGCAAGACGTGCAGACGCAGGCCTTCGACTGCCCCGAAGAATTCTTGCAGCCCGCGCTGATCCGCTTCCGCCGCGCGCCGGCCGAGGCGGGCGAGATGCAGCGCGCCGTCGCAGCGCTCAAGGCCGCCAGGCGCCCGCTCATCATTGCCGGCGGCGGCGTGCTCTACAGCCAGGCCTGGGAAGCGCTGCGCAGCTTCGCGCAGGCGCACGGCGTGCCGGTGGCCGAGTCGCAGGCCGGCAAGAGCAGCCTGCCGTGGGACGACCCGCTGAACACCGGTGCCATCGGCGTCACCGGCTCGCCCGCGGCCAATGCGCTCGCACGCGATGCCGACGTGATCCTCGCCGTGGGCACGCGGCTGCAAGACTTCACGACCGGCTCACACACGCTGTTCGGCCATGCGCAACTGATCGGCCTCAACGTGCAGCCCCTGGATGCCGCCAAGTGGCACGGCGCCACGCTGGTGGCCGATGCTCGCGCAGGCCTCGAGCAACTGGCCCATTCACTCCAAGGCTGGCAGGCGGAGCCGGGCTGGACATCGCGCGCCAAGGGGCTCGCACAAAGCTGGCGCGACCGTGTCACGCAGCTC
>Ga0307516_10002912_pt1 | contig 22415 bp, 29 predicted proteins | sample 19_EM_MG_FD_203310 | JGI IMG/M metagenome (GOLD analysis project Ga0307516, IMG submission 203310) | Populus trichocarpa ectomycorrhiza microbial communities from riparian zone in the Pacific Northwest, United States - 19_EM | ecosystem: Host-associated > Plants > Roots > Unclassified | place... | reverse complement strand
GGCGACATCTAGGCCCGGCGACATCTAGGCCGTTGCGAGCAGATGCGCGGAAGGCATTGAGTGGCGCAGGTGGCCAATGGCCACCGGTGACATCTAGGCCCGGCGGTGGCAAGTTGCCACCAAAGGATCTAGAGGCCGGTGATTGGTAATGGGTTGGATGTGCCTGTATATATAGAGAGTGGTCCTCCGGTCTCGGTGAAAAGATTAAGCAACGGAATTCCTACCTATCGATAGACGAATATATTTGACACTGACCACCAGTTCGAATGAACAAAAATAATCACTAGTCGCCGTCATCGTCCTTCATTCGTTATGCGAACCCATTTCATCCACCACGAGTGCGTCGTCGCTTCCTTCTCCACAGCAGATTTCATCTGTTCTTCGAATTTGATCCTACCCTCTTCTGAGAACCTCGCTCGCTATTACGATTACTTCTCACTCCTCTTTCTCATTTTTATTTGGTTTTCATACCAGAGGGAATGATTACTGTTCTGACTTCACGTCGTGTCCGAGGGTAGTTACTAGATGTTCCGTCGCCTCGCGTTACCGCCTAACTTCTCCTCCATCGTGTCCAATGTTCAGCTCTCTCAGCTCGTCTGATCGTTTGCCGCTCGTGTGAGTTTTGGATCTGCATGGACTGTTACCTCCATATGCTACTACGATCCTGCGGTCAACGACAACCGCCTTTTGTCGCCACGTTACCAGCAACGGCGCCGCCGCCCGGGCCGTCCACTAACCAGTACCGCCCTACCCGCGACTCGTGGCTACATACCTGTTTATCATCCGCCGATTTCTCCCTCAGCGGAACCGCGACATAAAACCGTCGACTCGAGCTGACGACCGAGAAATTTTCAACAGCCGGATGTAAAATAGTGTGTACCAGGCCCAGGTCGATGTCAGGCACATTGGGGTTAATCAGTCGGCTGAGAGGAGTTCGCACATAGCAAGTTCCCTGGGTTTGCCCGGGGCTGATGTGGGGTGCCTACTGTGGCTGGGAGAGTATGTGGTGGTAGAGCGGCAGCAAGGTGGAGATAGAGGTGGACCCGGGGCTTGATGGATGCTGAAAACAGTAGTCGCCATTGTCACCGTGAATTCTCACAAAGCTTGGAAGCAGAAATAGTGCCGAGAATTGTCACAGGCGCATGATACAAGATCTACAGCAGCACCGCTCTGGAGAAAACAGTAGAATCATCTCCCCCAATACCCGAAATGCGGTGAGAAAGAACGATCAGCCCTAGAACCCCCCTAAGCATCTCCCAATCCGCCAACCGCATCCTCAACCTTGACATGATCCTCCTCCTTAGCGTTGAAGCCGCTGCCGACCTTGTTTTCCAAGATATTCTTGGCGTGGTGATTGTTCTGGACAAAGTTGACGAACTTCTCCACTTTCTCCCGCAAAAGGGCAGCTTTGTTGCGGAGCTGAGTGTACCTGTCATACTCGGCTTCATTGATGTTTTGGAGGCCGACGAACGAAGCCTCGATTTCCTTCAACTTGGCGAGAATGCTGAGCGTGCGTTCGCTCCAGTTGGCTATTGTCTGTGCGTTAATATCAACTACTACGTGGCCGCAATGAATATGGGAGGTTTGTACCATTGGTAACCTCGCAGGTATTACCGATCTCACTATTCGGACCTTCCTCCACGGCAGCGATGGACTCGCTGTTGACGTTAAAGGCGTTACTGGCTTCGATGCATAGGTTTCCCATCTGGACAACAGCAGCTTCGAGGTCGGCAGTGTAAGACATGGTGGTTGAGAGTGTCAGCTTTGTTGGTTGTTGGTTTGTGGCGAAGCTTGCGTAATGTGTGTTGGTGAGATGAAGGTGGGAAGCAGGAGGTGCAGCGGCTATTTGGGCTGTGGGTTGAATGAACGGGGAGCTCCGAATAGGTGTTTACCTAAGTGTACCTAGCTAGCGTTGAGCCATTCGAAGGAGTGTAGCAGCTGTGAGTCAACTCTCTGACTCCTTCGTTCTCTTTTCAAGCAGGCCGCGAATTAGCTTCTAATGCCACCCGATTTTGTAGAGCCGTGAGAGGCAGTAGAGATAAAGCTAACTAGTAAGGCAGAGTAGATCAACAGTAGTGGGCGGGTTCACACGGATGCTCGGGCTTAGATCGTTCAACGCCACCACCACCACCGCCGGGAGCGGGAAGAGGAACAGGAGGCGCAGGCGGAGGAGCTGCGTGCTGCGGGAGGATCGGGCGCTGGGGAGGAACTGCCGCTCTTCTTGCCCACACCCTCCTTCATGGCATCAGCAGACGAGGAGTAGGGGAGGGCCGCTTTTCCTTTGTCACTTTCCTTTGTGGTTCCTTTGGTGCGCACCTTTTTTCGGGACAGGCCTGGGCGGAGGGCGAAGGGGAGCTTGCAACGTGCCGCCACCGCGCGGACGGCGGACAGGCAAACCGGGCAAAATGTACGCCGCCATGATCTATATAGGTCGAATGCGAGTATGAATAAACAAAAAAAAAAAAAAAAACTTGGGCTCCTGGTGGGACCTTATGATACTGAGCACGTAGCATTTTCCCGAGCACTGGAAACCGCTGCCGTCCTGTCCCTTGCCCACAGATGGATCACCAGCCGCACGGTCGACCAAGCGGCAATCCGAACGACAGGCTCTGATGAAACAAGCGCTGGCCAGAGGTGCAGCAGCGTGGTGATGAAGTAGACCGCAACCATCCGCCAGAGAAGTCCAAGGGTGAAGATTAAATTTCGTTGGTGTCCCGCCAGTAAGGGGGTGCCGGTGATTGATCAGGCAGATGAATGGGCACCGCTGGCAGAGGTCGGCCCATACGGCCACGCCGTGGGACACTTGCCGCCAGTAAAGTACGGCAAATAGCGAGGGCAAAACCGGCAACCCTCGAGGTCACTGGCGCACCTGAAGCACTCAATCACAGAGGTCAGGTAGCAGGATGGGAAGGGATGGGCGGAGTGTAAGATTACTGTGAAAAATTAGTGATGGAGCCGACTCCGGGAGCCACGTCAAATGCCTCACTTCGGCCCGGCGAGCGCCAACAAGCGGCTGGCTGCAAGGTTCTGCCAGCCGAAGTCGGGTCACTGTCCAAGCAGCCAATGCCTCGTGGGGACGAAGAAGCAGCTCACTGCTTGGTGCTGGTGGTGACCATATAGGACCAATACGCGCCAGTATCTCTTCAGGTGCTGCCCCCATTGGACACAACAGAAAATCCTGTGGGCCGAGGTGCGGAAGGAGAGAAGGAGAGGTAAGTACCGGTTTAACACCCGGGACCTCTTCGCGGATCGGCGATGCAGCAAGGCGGTGTTGGCTACCTTGCCAGCACGAAGATAGGGAGGTTGACCCCGTAACCGGCTGAGGAAGACGCCCAGAATGAGACATCGTCGCTGGAATCCTAGGAGCGGAACGAAAGGGAAATAGAGATGGAAGTCGCTTTTTAGCTGGCCGTATCGTTAGTAATTTATTTGAGGCGCTCAATCTTTCTCGGGAGAGGCACCAACGGAGGGTAAGTCCCAACGAGTTGAAAGGGCCGTGGATGGAAACGGTCGATGTGTATCCGCATGATCAAGTTAGGTCGCACGCGATTAATGGCAAGAGCGCTATGCTCGGAATCTCGGGATACTTCCGCAGAGCTCTGCACGGAATAACATCCGTAGATGGTCTAGATTGAAGCTGCTAGGTGGTGGATTGAAACTCGCTTGATGTGGGAATAATGTGCCCTTGTCGGCTTGCGTCAGCTCTACGCCGCCATGATCTAGAGACGTAGGTACCGTGCGAGGAATCGATTAGCAAAAAAAACGATTCAATCTCGCAATTGAGTGACTTATCCTGCTTGGCTCACAATACGGCCCGGCGCAGACGACGTGCCCCAGGAAGAGCGGCAATCACACGAACGACCGGGTAGCGGACGAACGCGACGCCCACACACCCAGTACTGCACACACCTGAACTCATCGGCAATGGAGACTGATGTGGGAACAGACGTTTCTTCCGGCAGAAACAGGACATGATTCCGACCAATACCAAAAAAGGCTTCCCTAGAGGTTCTATCAGCAGTGGTCGGGTCACTGCCTCGCCAGCCCGTACTTATAGTGGACGAAGAAGTAGTCCAACACTAAGTGTTGGTAGTGCCACGACAAGACCCAGACACGGGGGTAGCTCCACATGAACCGGCCGAAGCGGGGGTAGTTCCTGTGGTGGAGGATCGCAAGAGGTGGCGGGCAAGGGCGTGAAGCAATTAAAAACTGAAGTTCTAGCGCAGGCGAGCGGTGCAGTTACCCACGCGATTTTGGAATTGCTTGCCGCCATGAATGGTGCGAGACGGATACAGGATATGGCTGAGAAAGACGCAGAGCAGGCCCCAGCGTGAACGCTCGGGCAGCGGGACGAAAAATGACAGTGCGGCGCGAGAGGCGAAGGCGCTGAGGGCTGGGGTGGAGGAACGACTGCAGTTCAGCCCCCACGAGCTCCTCCACGGTTCAGTGGAGGATTGGAGAAGCGGGAGGTGTGCTCAGTATTGTCGGGACAGGCCTTGGGGGACGGTGCACAACGAGCTGCTTGCGGACTGTGCGGGGCTGAGTTTGAAATTGGACGGAAGTGAGCTTAATTCCATATCCGGGTAACGACACGCTATGACTCAACAAATGTGAACTGAACCTGCAACAAGTTCCTAACCCTTGTAGCAGTAACTGCAGAGCCGCACCCTAACAAAACTCAGCACCGTTCCATCTTTCCTTCTTCCTCATCCCTTCCACATTGCTATTCCTTATATCTTCTCTGAAAATACTCCCCCCCCCCACCCCCCCCAGCTTTCACTTCCTCAAAACCCACCACCCCACCAGGACTACAACCATGCCCCCCAAACGTAAAGCTCCCGGAGCTCGGGCATCCGCTCCCCCTCCTGCCACTCGTCGGCGTGCAAATGCCCCTCCCCCCCCGGCTCCGGCTGCCGCCGTTGCCCCTCCTCCCACCACTGCCCAGACCAGGAAGAGGAAGACTCACCCCCCAGCAACCCGTATTTCAGCACGCATTCGCGAGCGCCAGGGGTGCGCAGTCCCGACCGCCTCGCAGACCGCTTCGGCCCCAGGTGGTTTTGTCCCCGCCGGCAATGGGGCAGCCTCATCAGCTGTGGTGTCCGGTGCTGGCGCATCAGTGTCAAAGAAGAGGAAGTCCGCGGCACCCCACACGACCAAGCAAGCCGCTAAGAGGGCGAAGACCAAGGCTGTTCCATTGAATCACGACAACCCCGCGCACCAGGAAGCCCCTAAGGCGGGAAGGGCCAAGCCCGCCCCAATTAATATCAACGCCCCCGCGCCTAAGCAAGCCCCTAAAGTGGAGAAGCCTAACTCTGCTCCGACCGCTTTCGGCGCTCGCGACGCCAAGCGTGCCACGAAGAGGTTGAGGACTAGGTCTCAGGTCGCGTACGAGGTGTCCGCCGGTCCCTCTACTGCCACCGGTGGTCCTGCTAGCGCTACTTCTGAGGCTTCTGCTTCCAAGCATGTGAAAGTGAAGATCGAAAAGAAGGAAGAGGGGGATTTGGCGTGGGATTCCGCCTCCGACGATCGTGAGCAGGCTTCCAAGAGGAAGATCAAGATGGAGGGAAAGAAGGAGCAAAAGCAAGAGGTCGTGACGAAGGATTGGAAGAAAAAGGCGTCGGGAATGGCGGCGGCCAAGAAGGGGAGGGCCGCGGCCAAGGGGGTGAATTAGGGGGTGGAAAGGCGGAGAAGACCTGTGTTGGTGCCAGAGCAGGCTGGTTGGTTTGAGTGCTGTAAAAGAGAGACGCGGTGATGAGGCTGTTGGCCAAGTGACTAACAGATCGCGTTGGAATAACTGAACAGCGGAGGTTTTTTCGTTTTTTCTTTTAGTTTGTCTTTGTTTTTTTTTTACAATAAGACCGTGAAAGTTGATGGTTACTGACTAACTGAGTGGTAAGGAACTTCTCTCCTGTATTTCATTTTCATTCGGGAAAGATTGCTGACCATGGACACAGACTTTGATGTTGAATGGAGACCGAGAGTGCCTTTTGTGTCACGCGGATTTTCGGGTGTTTCTAGCTTGACCTCCCGACTTCAGCTGCCGACACGGGCCAAAGCATGTTTCGATGACGACGAGTGATGGGCTCGCTATCCGTCTAGCTGGAGAATGTGGTTGGTGGATGGCAGACGTGGCGACGTTGTTTGGCAGTGCATGTGGTTAGTGACTTGGAGGAGCAAAGGATTGCAGCGACATGTTACATGATGGAAATAATTAGTTGCGAATTTGGAAACCTGTGATCTACCCGTGGCCGTGAACATTGCAACAAGGTGGAGAAAGAAACGCATGGAACCAACTTCGACTTAATGAAAAGTCGCGTCTGTCAACAACCATTTTCATGGGTTTTAATGCAACTTGTCTCACGACGGTGCTAGAGACCGGTGTCGTCTACATATTTCCATCATTCCTTATACAGCGTGGCGAATCCAATTCAACTAAATTTGTTACTATCTGTCAACTGACGGCTGTTGCATTCCCTGGGTCGGAACGTGGGGAAGGCATGAGTGGTGGCGAGGAGGGCAGTGAATTGGAAATACGTGGATGTGGCGGTGAGGAGATGAATTCGGGTACCGCGCGCAGTGGCTGATCGTGTTCCACTGATCCCCCTGGAGCGCGCGGCTGAGTGTGGAGACTGAAGCCCCTGCCGCACCAAGGGTGAGGGTTGCGACAGTGAGCCTATCGGGTTTTACTCTTCGATCGTGGTGGTTACACTTCAGAATTATGACACTTCTTGCTAGCAGACGAACTTCGCGCAACAGCTTGTCGAAGACTAATATAGAAGAATATCCTTCTCTTGCACCGAAGGGCCAACGCGTCCGTAGGCAGTGCGCAGGAAAGTAACCAAACAGCGAACACCAAATTTATAAACACGAATTAAAAAGGAATAAATAAACGCAGCATGGGAACCACAAGTAAAAGGCAATCCGATACATGGACATCAAACAACGGACAAGAATCGCGTCCACGAACAAGCGTCAACGAGAGAAACCATCACAACAACTGTAGACAGCGAACCCGACCAGTACGATCCCTGGCGCAGAAGGGAGAATTCATCGTCGGGCACAGGTCTGCTTTCGCGATTATGAGCGGCCCGTTCGGTAGGTCCTGGGGGAGAATTGGTGTAACCATTGGAGGGAGTCTCGTCGACACTTGAGGAAACGGCGGATTTGCAGGCGGCTGCAAGACTCCTCTCGACGCCGTACTTATCATTGATTCCCTTCGCTTTCGGCGCAGAGGTACCGACTTCAGCGATACAGCCCGGGTTTTTCTTCTCCAAGGTGGTGGCGACAAGTACCAGCGCGTCCGAGACGAAGAGAGCGTCATCCGCCCAGTACACGTCGTATCCCATCAGCCCTCCGATGGAAGTAATGGTGCGGCCGCTGACGGTGTCCCTTCCCTTGGAGTTCCCGACGTCGGTGGACTCTCTCGAGCTATTTGTGGAACGATCTGATGCGCCATGATTGTCAGTTCGCAGCATTCGACTGTTGGGCAATTGGGAGACAGGGAGGAGGTAATCACCGCCTGGTATTGCTTATTCCCGAAACCAGCGCTATTGAGGAAGGATGTGTTCGAGTTCTACGTGCTGTTGGGTTTGCCGTGGCCGGTACGGTGTCGATTGCTCGTAGAGTTGCTTATCTGGAGATGGCGAAGGGTTGAGGGGCTATCGAATGAGTGGAGAGAGTGTGGAGGTTCCAGGTAGGGAGGATATTAAGTAGTGGAACCGAGGTGTCGTCGGGAACACCCTCTTCATATGCAAATTCTGTTTTTAACGCCATCTAAAATCGAAGTGAGCCTAACCAAAAAACCACTATACCGGAAAGCATGCCTGACGGATACTGGCGATGATGAGCCACTGATCTCATGGGATCCTGTCGCATCATGGTGACGGTTTTCGGAGGGGGGCGGCGGGGCAGTTACAGCGGGGTTGCGTGGGGCGCGGGGTATACAAATGACGGAATTGGACCAGAACCACCAACTAAGACGATAGTCCGATACGCACTTCGATCCGGAGGTTCGAATCCCGCCGTCACCTGGGCTGAGTATGCGAGAGGGTGGCGGTCGTGTAGCTGAGCAGTGCACTTGGGAGATAATTTCACTGCGCGCGAGTCCAAAAGTTCGATCATGGGTTGACACTGGTACGAAAGGTAAGCTACTACCGCAGCGATAAGAGATGGGGTAAACGACCACTCGGAGATCGTTTGGAGAGCTCTCACCAGTCGTGACGAAGCTGCAGCCTGTGGTCACCTTTCGGTGTCATGGCGGAACAGTCCGAATAATCACAATGTATTGTGTACGGGTGCCGACGGTAAGGAAGGTAGGTGGGCGTGTTGTCGCCGGGAGAAGGCGGCCAAAGACCGATTGAAGTTGAGCCCATCGACGTGACGTCACTAGGCTGGAACCCGCGAGCACCTTGCGGCGCCACAGCGGGGTGGTGGTGGGCGGCGCAGCCGACGCAGCCACACCAAACAGCTGAGACCATCTTCGCGCAAGATAAATAAACTCTGCATACGACCCAGTAAAAAAGGGGTGTAAAGTAAACGTTTGGACGGTGTGTGGTTACTATCCGCAGATAGACCTTTTTGATGTATGCCTTTTGGGGCATCGGGAGACAGGAATTTCACGTTAAGTGCGTCGCATTTGTAGACGCTTAGTTAGATCCACTGTTGCAATGGGCTGAAGTTGGATGAATTCCCTCTGACAAATAATATTTTCCAAATGCATAAAGAAATATACAACATAGGATATGCAAATACGTCTTCCTCGGCAGACATCTGGGATTTTCTTGTGCTTAGATACGTGGGAAAAAGAGGTAGTTAGGAGGCTAGCTCAAAGGCCTGCCGAGCCCTGTTGGAATTACTTCACGCTGCTAAGGTACGGGACGCCGGGTGGATTAGACGAGGCCACCGTTGGACAGCGCCGTGGCGACGGCAACATAATTCCATGACAACACTGTATTGCGAGAGGAGCAGGATGAGGAGGCCCCGTGTAACAGAGGATCGTTCTGTATGTTGTCTTTTTCCCTTACCACTTTCTTTTTTGTATAGACTTAGACATGACATAGAATACGAACGTCACTTCTTCTCGTGCAGCCCTACCTGCACCACTCCAACATCATCTCTATTCTTCTCATCATCACTCTCTATCTCTCCATCTCTCTTTCTTTCTCCCGAAGGGAACTCTATTTCGGCGGCGATCTGGTGATTTCTCAACAAGGCCACTCAGCCGTAGAGGATGTGCGCCTCACACTTCCAGCGATGAATTCGGTGGCGGTCTTGTCCGTCACGCCTGAGTCGCCCTGCAAGGTGGCAAGCCTTTTCCAGGAACTCCAGATTAGTGCTACCCTTCCAACCTGCGCCGACGACCATCCCCTCAGACTGCTGACGGCTGGCGCCCGCTCGCACAGAGAGCTCACTCATAACAGTTGTGGCAAACAGTGCTGCCGATGGCATCCCTCCCGCAGGCGGGGACTCTGGCGCCAGTGTCACGACATTCATATCCCTCCGTCTCGTCGCTTCCCTCGACGCTCCAGCCTCGGCTTACAACATCTACGGATTTCTCTGGTGGGGACTGCCAGCCATCAACGGGGAAACCAGGGCGTCAACACGGGGGCGAATTTCCGAGCCCTGCGACTCACGTATGGAATCAAAGATGCTCGTAGTGGGCGTCCGCGTCGAAAAGAAGCACTAGGCTTCCTCTCAGGCCTAATTGAGGGTACCGGCAGCAGTGCACACTCCAACTCAGCCCAAATAGAGCTCACAAGGTTAGTTATTTCCGTGGGAGACAGTGCAGAGCTACCAACCCGGCAGATTGAATAGTAGCAACTACCTTTGGTGAGAAAACGCGAATGTTAGCTGAGAGCGGCTTGGATGATCTTGGGGCGCCTACAGGAGGACACCCAGGGCACTGAGCGGGACCGAGGGCGTCAGGGGTAAAATCCTGCGGAGAGGCCATGCTCCCCTCTGCCCCGACCCATCGTCACTCACTGCGCTGCGATTTGAGCAAGCTGACTTGATAGCCACTTCCTTTTCTGAGCAAACGCTAATGTTAGCAGAGAATGGATTGGATAAACTTGGGTCTCCTACCAGTAGGGCACTTCGTGAACTGGGCGGGCATGAGGGGGAGAGGGGAAGACTTTTCCCCAACGGCCCTACCCACAGCTCCCTTGACCCGGTTGTCGTGCTCTACGCTGCAGGAGGTGATCAGCATAGTGACTGAAACCAAGAAATATGGGGAGTTGAGCGGACACTGGTCCTTACATGGCTAACATGCTGAGCGCATTCTGATCATGTTCTAGTAAGGCATTCACGCACCAGGAAGAGTATTCACCAACCACCGGGGCCCACGGCGGTATAAATGGAGGACGATTATCCAAAAATCCTGATGTGGGGAGTTGGGCAACTGCACTAGTCAGAATAATGGGCATCCAGAGATGACGGACGGGAGGAGAAGGCCCAGAGATGACAGCCGCCGAGTCTAGTCTCCCATACTCCCCCTTTAGCGAGTCCCTGGGACCCGTTGTATATAGACAGAATATTCTACAACCTCCGACTATATACCATCAATTCAAAATTCACTATCCCTATCGCAATCGATCCTTATATCACAACATCACGCGGCATCTCCCGAGTGGCGGTATGGCGATCCCCTGGTAGCGCTGCAAACGGCCATATCTGTGAGCACCGTAGATCGAAGATGAGGGACGCAAAACAGCGATGATTCAGCCAGGAAGTATACGGCTTTATGGCCCATTGGCGTTTCCGCCGCCATCGCTCGTTAATTCATCCTCCAATGACGTGCGTCCAACTTCTAACTATTCGCAATACTCCAGCTTGATCCCCGCTATGAGTCCTCACTTGCAGCCTTGACTAAAAACCGCGTGGCGAGCCACTCTTCGGCCGTCATAAACGGAAAAAAACCGTGCAGATATGAGCAGGTCTTTGTCGACTAGGCCGCGAGCGTGAACTGTCCGTTGCGGCCTTGTGTAATAATTTCCGGCAGCGCGGTCTTCGTCGGTCCATTTTCGCTCGCGCTCCCGCGTGGGAAATGTACCGTCGGGTTTGTCGCGCCGCTACTCTAAACCGCAGCCTCAAGCCGGTCGAGCATCAGGTCGCGGCAAGTTGAGGCAAAACAACAGTTGAAAACTAATTGATACGTGTAGCCTGAGAGTGGTGCTATATACGTTCAGCAGTCCCGTTTCTGGCAGCGAATCGAACCCATGGGAATGTCCTCGTGCAGCCACTCATAGCGGGTAGAAGAACGTAGTAGCAGAGTGGAATGAAGGAGTCAGTTCCCTCGCATATATCCCTTTATGTTTGCCTAGTCGGTGGATATCTCAAAAAATTTCTGGCGACGGTGGTGCTCCTCCAACATTATTTGATCGTAACTGTAGTTCGAATCCATACGGCCGTGTCAAGACGGGGCGCCAATCATCAAAGACTCCAGGCCGGCCTTGAGTTGTCGGCGGGTGCGCCGTCGAATGAAGGATCGTCACGACAAGCTACCTGATAATTTCGAGGCCGGCTGGTTAATCACGCGGGGTCTCTGGTTATGTCTGCAGTTCATTCGATTGTGGTGTACACCGTGCGCCATGAGAATATCACCAGTACCTGTTTGGGCGACTTTGTTCACTCGGCAACCATACTCCTAGACATCCCATCTTCATCAAAAACCAACCACCACCACTTTGTCAAAACAAACCACACCAAGCGGTGGTTGAACCCGCCGCAAGTTCACCCCCTCCAGTCTCGCTCTGAGGGTGAACGATCGACCACCTCGGGACAGGGAACGGAGCGGGCGCGTCGATTGGAGATTCGAGCAACAGCAAGGACGAGCGCTCCCCGTTGCCGAAACCTCGACCGACAGTCACCGCCACAAACGACATCATCTACGAATCCGCCACTTGTCACGATTTTACAAAAATCTCTACGTTCTCGGACTAAGGGTTTCGACGGAGCCGCGCTTGCTGTTGGGCTTGAAAGAAGTCTACAGTCTTCCCATTGCCATCTAGTAGAAGGACCAGAACAAGTTCAACCAGCGAAGGCACTCCAAATCCCTAGGGCCCTCGTCTTCATCAATCCTTCGAAATCAAACGCCCAGGTTCGTACGCCGCCCAGTGTGTCGCATTGTCACCGCTCCGCTAGGCATCACAATTTGCTGAAGCTCATTTGGGTAGAACAACATGAGTATCCCGTGGTACGTCGAAGGAGTAGCTCGCAAGCGGCCGGTCTTTGTGCGTCTTGACCGCTATCTGGACGATTCCCAGCGCTTGCCCGCCGAGAACGAGCATTCCTACGCCCCGCTGGGGGAGCAAGTGCACGACTCAGTCATATCGGAACCTTTTTCGAGCCTAAACCCTGATGTTTGCTCGGTAGTTGCTCGTGCTGCCGCCGCCCTGGTCGTTGCCATCCGCCAGGCGATGGCAACCGGGCAAATCAACCATCAGAACGACAAGTTGCATTTAGTGGTCATCGCTTCGGAGGCACAGGGAACGGTGGAGTATCTCGATTCCTCGTTCGTTCTGACCAATATCTCCGTCGGTGGAAGTGCGTACGTTACGATCCCCGAGAACATGTGTCAATGCATCAGGTCGAGCGGCTGGGAATACGGGTGGACCGCTCCGCCCAATGGGGTGTACCCGCTCGGAGAGACGATACCGGATTGGAAGGCGGAATGCGACAAGGCTATCGCTTGTATTGTCGATGGCAAACGCGACCTGTACCTTCACATGGTGGATACCACTTGGATAGGCACCGACCAGTGGCATCTCCTGGGATGGAATCGGCTGAAACTGCACTTTTCCATCGAACCGCCTCAGTGGATTCCAGACAGCGAGCTCATCGACCCGGCTCCTCCTCCACCTCCTTCAAGATCCGGCAATGAGTCAGAGCATATCGGTTGCTTCCCGTGGAGAGAAATTGTCCAAGTGTTCTGGGATTGGGCCCGCTAGCTCACAACCACAACGAAACACGATGGCGAATGATGGATAGAATGTAAGCGCGAACAAGACTTGGTGGATCTGGCAATTGAAGCGAGGGGAGGACAATCTTTTTTTCCGATTTAGGCTTTCATCGGAGCTTTCAGGGATGGGAGGAAGATCGTACATTTCTTTTCTGTTTACGATGAGGCACCTCAGAATACAAATTTTTTGCCCGCATTGGATAGCGTTATTTCTTAATCATCGTTTGAGATGGGGAAACGACCCGTGACTTTGGATACTACTCATCTACTGTCGTAAGTGTAGATATGGTAGAAACCCCTGCCGGACTATTGGAGGTCCGCCGAATCCCGCGGCCAGCAATGGTGGCGCCGCCGAAGCGCTCGGCAAATGGAGCCCCATAGGTTAATCATCAGTGGTTTCCTTACTTCTACGGATAGTTACGAACACCGGACGGATAATCGGGCGGCGCCAGCCTGGTTCAAGTCAATGTCGCCGAAAATGCGAAGAGTTACGACACGCACTGCCGTGACACCGATATAGCTGCTGCGTCACGAAACACTCAGAGCACCCCGTCTCGGTGTCTGATATCCCTCCCATCCCAACGGTCCCTCACCTGCCCCTCTTGCATCCCCTCTCGCTGATTCTCACCGTTCGCACCCCTTCTCACACCCCTCTGAGACTCCTCTCTCGCACAGCTCCATCTCCTCTTTCTGTCTGACGCTCACTTCTGTCGCCTCGTTCTTACACCTTCCAAAACCTCAACACCTTCCTACAACCAGAAGCGACTCCCACTCCCAAGCTTAATAGATCCCACAGGCAATGTCCCGCATGATAATCGGGGAATTTTGAGTTGATGATAACAACTTGGCTAACTTGCTCGCAGTCATTGATGCTTTGACTCAATGTCCGATGGTCCCACCTGTCTCTGCACCCGTACGGATGAAAAAAAGCGGATCTGGGACATCATTGGGAAAAAAGATGAGACCGGCAAGGGGAGATATGGCAAATATGGGATGGCTCCCACCTAGGGCAACGACGGCAATGAGGTACATTGCAGCATCAACTGCTATACTACAACCCCAGCACCGATGAGCATACACAATCTTGGACTTGGAGCTGAGAGAAATGAGCAATATGTCTTGCTCTAGGTGTAGGTTTCGTATGCTCGTCAGCCCCTCCGGCTCGATAAATAGCTGCTGACTCTTACTAATGTATACTCTTTTACTATAGGTTGGAGAAATTGGAACATTGTTTTTGCAGAAACAGTCTGTGTACATGTTTGGCTTGCTGTTCGCCTTTTATTTGATTCGTCGTGGCTGCATGCGGTTTGCTGGTATGTTTATCTGTCAGGATCTCGTGCTGTACGGACCTCTTATTATTCAAGAGTATCTCAAACTTGCGCTGAAGAAAGGTACCTTGCAGTCCTCAGCATGATAGTCAGCGGCGATCTACGGGAGGCACTTATCGAATCACGACATACGAAAACTTGGGGAAGCAAATAACAGCCCGTTTTTCGAGCGCAGAGGACCCAGAACACGATGGGAGGGGGACAAATCTCTGTCCGACTATGGCCTAAGCGATTCAATGATTTGTTACCTTACTGGGCACCACAGCTTTCGGTTGCGGTTGCTACTTTAACCAACTGGGCCCGCATTACCGGTGGACGTATTTGTTGACGATAGGTGGGGGTATTTTGCCGCCGTTAGGTATCTGTCCATCGTCGGCGAGTGCACTCATCGACTTACGCTGGGAAAGAATGTTTATCCGCGCTCGCGCAGAGGTGCTCCAACCCCCAAAAATACTTTCCACAGAGCTGAGAGCTCCCACCGATTGGCCAGAACATTAACCCATCTCCACCTGCGGCTGCGTATAATCTGTTCTTGGACCGGATCTTTCACGGCATGAAATTTCACTCGATGTGATATCTACCGAGTGTGCTGTTGTGACTGTGTCCGAGAAGGCGAGATTGTATTGATCCACGATTCCGCACGTGCGCGATTCGGTGATGATATTAGATCAATTCAAGAAAACAGCTCTCGATTCCTATGTAATATCAAAGTATATAAAAGGAAGAAAGGAAGAGCAAAAAAGAAAGAACGAAGTACGGAAAGCCTTGCCGTTACGAGACGCTAATCGCAATCTGGCTCCCCGTTACCACGGTGCTGCTACAGCGTCTCTCCAACCCATGGCGTCGCCTAATCCTCCGTCCCGCATAGGCAACGGAGTTGATGAGTCTCTCACCAACCGCAGTTGGGGCTCCCACTACCTCCCACGCCTGATCACACTGCGCAGACTCAGTAGCCGTAGCCCGAACCGCCTCTGCCTCCTTTTTAGCCGCGGGGCCGACGCTCTGAGCCCAGATTCCATCGAAGGTGTTTCCAGGTTGGTTGTCCGGAAGCAGCCCCTTAACGCCCGTGCCTCCGGTTGGCCAGCCGCTGCAGCACGTTGGACTGGCCGACGGTTCCCCCGATGTGATCCCCCCTCCACCACAGCTTTGGTCCGAACATCGCAATGGACTGGAAGCATGCCGTCATAACTTCTCTGCAGTTCGCCGGCGACAAACCCATCTGCCCTGTTAACCGACGTAGGCGTGTCTTCCTTCGACCGGATGGCATGGTGGTTGTTGAGGGTGAGCTGGGAGTCTAGTCAGACCCCGAGCCACCGAGTAATAGCTCATGCCGATCTGACGCGCTGTATCACCGGGCAGTATATACCCTCAGCCGCCTCCGCCCACAAGAGCTTCGCAACTTATCTCATGTCGCTTCTTGGGGAGTTTCCACCATTCCTGGGTAATGTAGCGGCTCTACCAACACTTGGTCTTTGACTCTTTCTTCTTCTACTCTATGCACCAGCTGGCGAGGCAGGGGCCCGACATCTGCTGATAGAACTCCCCGGGAAGAGTTTTATCGGTTTTGGCCATAATCATCTTCTAGACCCTTAGTTTTGAATCAAGAAATCAAAGATCGAATTTGATTTTGGAGTCTAAAGTTTTAGTTGGCGAAGCTGTCACATTAAAATTTCAAATAACCCAGCATGTTCGAGATTTAAGTTTACTTAGTCCTTTTTCTGCGGTCAGAAACGTCTCTTCCTGTACCGGTCTCCATTTCGGTGGAGTTCAACTCTGTAGACGTCGGGTTCGTCTGCTAGCCGAACGTCTGCGTGATTGGGGCTCTTCTGGGGGCATTGCGTTTCAAGTCGGCCGTGTCGTGAGCTAAGCGCCACATCGCACTTATTTAGGTGATTGAATCAAAAAAAAATCCTTATCCATTCCTCTCAAGCGACACATGTGACCCATTCACGGCGATGTTCAGCAGACGCAAGCAAACGACAACAGCCGATTACCCCCACGACAACAGAGGGAGTTCCAATACACCAGCAGCTGCTTCAGTTCAGCACATCTACGTCTGTTATTTCGTGCTAGGCTCAGTCGAAGTATCCGTAGTGCTTTTGCAATTAACCGAGTAAGACCTGCCTAGGTATCATGGTGATAAACACCGTCTTTTTCCGTCCACTTGTTCATAGAATACCGATTCACAATGAGAATAGAAATGAACGATTGGAGTTCGATCAGTCTAAATGCCGTTTGAGATGAGGAAACACAAGGCGTATAGATATTAGTCGTTCGAGTGGCTCCCGACTTCGTGGTAGTATTCGACGATTGTAGAACAGCAGGAAAGAAACAACCCGCAGAACAAAGATCCTCCTCTGACACTTCCCCACTTGCACTTCACACAACCGTGTCCTCACCAAACTCTAAGGCACATGCACGATACGAACTCCAGCAATGAGAAGTATTTCCAACACCCCTGTCCATTCGACTCGTCAGGGTTCTCGCTTGTCCTCCGTCGTGGCGTGTCCTAAGAAAGAAGGAGCGCGTCAAAGAAATCACAAACGATGAGCCCTGTTGAAGTCGACTTCCTACTCCAATTGTCTTTGATCACACGCCGGGGATTCCAGCTCCGAGCCTCACTCTGGGTGTCTTCTTTAGCCGGTCTCGGGTTCAACCTCGCTACATCCGTGATGGAAAGGAAGTCGAAGATCGCCCGGCTGCACCCCTCATCTGCCAAGAGTCCCCGGGTCTTGAACCGTCCCTTACCCCTCTCCCTGTCTCCCCCCACTTCTTCGCCCTACAGCTGTTTCCAGTGCGGCCTGCACTTGATCAAAACTCCCGCGTCTAGGTCCTACAAAGGCACCCCCAGCACTTAGCGGCGGGGTGCTTCTTCACCCACGCGAGGCATTCGCCGTCTGGCAGTGACCCGTATTCAGCTGGCAGAACCTTGCAGCCAGCCGCTTATTTGCGTTTGCTGGGTCCGAGCCCGGCATCTGGCGTGGCTACAGGAGTCAGCTCTTGAGTAGTTTTTCCCAGTAATCTTAGATTCCGCCCCCCCCCCCCGCGATGCATTCTGCCACTTGACCACCTCGATTGTGCGATTTAAGTGCGCCAGCGACTGGGGGGCTGCCGTCTTTGTCCTGGATATTGTTAGTACTTCCTTGGCCACTGGAGTTCCACACCGTGAGCGTCTGGCTCGCGCTGCCGGCAGTGCCCCTTGATCGGCTTGCTCGTTCACGGGTGCCCCCTTGTGGGCGGGACACCAACGATAGTCATTCTTGACTCCTGGTCTTCTCCGGTGATCAGTTGCAATATGCTTCATTACCACGAGGACGTACCTACGGCAAGCGCTGGGCCTGTCTAATCCCATCTTTCGGACTGTTGTCGGTCTTCCGTGTGGATGGTGGTTTTCCCTCGGGCAAGAGGCCCGGAGGGTAGTGATTTCTAGTTCTTCTGTAATTGCTGCAGGCTCAGCATCATATGTTTCTTGTTGGGAGCTTTAAGTGTATCTTGTGTGGCTTCTGCGGACCCTCCCCTTCTAGGCGACATTGTTGCCTCCGCGCCTGGGTCTGCTCGTTAACTCTGTGTAATGATAGAGAGCCCATGGGCCTGAGGTCTATCCGCTGTTTGCCTTGCGGATTCTTCAGCCTCGATGGTGATAGTCGCCCACAGCGGTTTAGCCCCTGGTTACAGAACTGCTGCAGCCACCCACCCGAGAAGCCTGGAGTTGATACCACTCACTGCAACTCGCTGGCCTGGCTGTCATCGGGGAGGTCGTGAAGTAGGAGCCTGGACTGTCTCCTACTGTTGTCAAGCTTCTCTAAATCGCATCCGATTCCCGAATCCGATGAGTGGACTGCCGGCCAGTCACCCGGGACGCCCTCAGAGTCGCCCCTGTACCGCGGTTGACCACCACCTGCAAGTCCGCTACCCACCCTATATTGCGGTGAATCTTGATTCCTTCTCCACCGTAGCTCTGAACCGAACAAAGCGACCGACTTGAAGCAGGCGGTCATGGATTTTCGGCAGTTGACAGGTGAGACTCCCAACCACCACGCGAGCCGGCGCAGCAGGTTCACGGTGCTTGTTAAAGTTTGCCCGATCACCGTCCCTTTTGAGAGACTTCACAAGGAGAAAGAGAGAGAAAGAGAGAGATGATTTATCGTTGACGTGTGATGGTTCAGCTCAAGGTAGACGTGTCAAGTATTTCGTTTTCTATGCTATAGAGAAGTATGTAAGAGTAAGGAAGAAAGTAAGAGGGAGACGCTGCTGTGGAAGAATGCCAAGCCGTCGCTCAATGCCTGTCGTGACCAGGGTCCCCTGCCATTGCCATGGCATTGCTCCCGATGACGTCAGCGTTGCGACCGTCGCCGTTGCTATGGCATTGCTGCCGTCGGTGTCACTCCCGTCGGTGTCGCTCCCGTCGTGTCGCTCCCGGCGGCGCGCCACGCCGGAGCGGTCGAGAAGCATTTCCAACAGACCCCTTCTTCTTGTGCTCCGTACCAAACATAGCAAATCCATCAAATCAAAACAATCCTATTAAAACCTCGTCGACCTCATTAAATCCTCTGCAGTGAAAACCCTGTGGGTAAAACACGTGCTAGTAGGAAAAAGAGTGCCGACTCACGCATGCCGACAGGATGCAAGAACATGCTCAACAAAAGAAACCCTCTATCTTCTTCCAACTCCTTATCACACGCACCCCCTTTTCTTCGCCAAAGAACCGCCCCCCCTTTTTCTGAGATCGGCCTGATTCGTCGTATTCGGATTCTCCGTTGTGTGAGTCGAATAGAGTGAGTCCAGTGAGTTGCAATAGTCGCTCGTGTCGGGGAACAGCAAGAGGTTTGGTCAGCAGATCGGCAGGGTTAGACTCTGAGGTGACGTTTTGGAACTTAACTTTGCCTTTCATCTGTTCGTCGTGAACATGATGATATTTCACGTCAATATGTTTTGACTTTTGCCGTACGACTCCCGAGTAATCAATTTGATAGCACCTTGGTTGTCGCATCCGATTGGCACCGGTCCATCAGAAATCTTCACTGCCATTCCGCCTGCTGCTTCCTTCATCATACGCCTGAGCCAGAGGCTTTCTCGGGTAGAGTGCGAACAGGCGATATATTCGGCTTCGAGCGTTGAAAGTGCCACGACACTCTGAGACTTGGCTTGCAAATGGATCAAGCCAGATATGACAAGTTCTTCTTTGGCTTTGACGTTCCCAAGTCCAGAAACGCATCCGCCGACAGATTTCCGAGTTGTGAGATTCCCTGCCCAGTCGGAATCGGTGTATCCGATAATGGTGATAGGATTAGGTAGCCGTCGGTAGTGAATTCGAAAACCTGCAGTGGTCTTGAGGTATCGTAGTACTCTCTTTGCAGCCGTTGCATGCATTTCGAGAGGTTGGGCATTGTATCGGCTGAGAGCTGTGAAGCTGAAGGCGATGTCTGGTCGACTTCCGAGTGCCGCATACATAAGTGATCCGACCATTGACAGGTATTCTTTGCGGTTGGCCGGTTTGTCCTCACAGTAGGTGTTAGCCAGATCTGTCTGAGGATCTAGTGGAGACTAAGCCGGTTTTGCATCCATCAGTCCGAACCGTCGTATGATTGTATTGATATAGCCTCGTTGACAAATACTGAATTCTCCGTCTTTTGTTCTCTCGATCTCAATTCCTAAGAACCTCTTTGCCTCTCCCAAATCGCACATCTTGTACTTCTTCTGCAGCAACTGCTTGATCTGATGTCCCCGTCATTCTGTACCGTTGTGTGCAATGAGCAGATCGTCCACGTATAATACTAGAAGGACCCCTTATTGAAGGTACAGATTTGGATCTTCGGCTGATTGTCGGAATCCGATGGATTGCAAATATCCATCGATATCCTCGTACCAAAATCTGGGCGCCTGTTTCAGTCCGTAGAGGGCCTTCCGAAGTATTATTGCGCTTCCGCTCGAAGCACTTCCGCTCGATTCGAGCCAGTCGATTCCAAGTGGCATTTCCATGTAGATGTTGTCTCGGTCAATCCTTAGATTTAGGAAAGCCGTCACCACATCCATATGATCGACATCCCAGCCATACTGAGTGGCCAGTGCCAGTATCAATCGGAACGTTGCCATCTTGGATACCGGTGCATAGGTCTCGTCGTAGTCGATACCTTCCTTTTGCTCGTAGCCCTTGATGACTAGTCGTGCTTTGTAGCGAGTGGATCCGTCCGGATTAATCTTTCTCTTGTAGATCCACTTGCATGCAATAGGCTCTTCTACTGTCCTGTCAGTCATTGGCGTGTGGACGGTATTACCTTTTGCCACGATATCGAACGTGTGATTCTCAACCAATGCCTACCATTCCTGGCGCATAGCTCCCTTCCATTCGCTTGCTTGTGGACTTCGTAATGCAGCCTTGTAGGTGGACAGTTCGCTCTCGTTGTCTAGAGACTCATTGGTAGCGGACTCGACGGTATCAGACTCGACAATTGGTTCAATTTCGGCTTCGTCTTCCGATCTTTCGGCGATCCCGAGCAGCAGAAAAGCAGAGGCAAGGCGTTCCGAAGACGTCAAATCACCCCCTTCGTGAGCCTTGCTCATAATCGCTTTGTTGGTTTCAAGGCGTGCTTTGCTGCGTGTCTGGGCAGAAACGTACTCATTCTTGTCTGCTATTTCAATCAGTCTTGGTCTCAATCATATAGAATATACGTCACCAATTCTCGCTTTTCGCAAGGTATCTGGTGTTTTATCCTGCCCAGCAGCTCATTGAACATATTTGCTGAATTCGGCAACTGCCCAGCATTCGCTGAATTCAGTAGTCTTCTGCCCAGCATTGTTGCTGAATTCAGCAGGCATCTGCCCAGCATTCGCTGAATTCAGCAGGTATCTGCCCAACTTATTCGCTGAATTCGGCACACTGCCCAGCATTCGTAGTATTCTCTAGACCGTATGGGTCATTCATTTCATTCACGTCATTCGCTTCATGGATCTCGTCCTGTGCTTCGTCGGTAATGTCTGGAAACCCAATGGCTTCCATCTGCTCTTCTGTGTGTGCATTTTCTTCTTCCTCAAATACCACACTTGAGCATTCCACTGCTCGCCCGGTTCTTCCGGTTCTTCTTCTTTTTCCATCACGACGTCCCAAGCCTTTAGTCCTTGTAGGACCTTCATACAATCTTCCTTCCACACTGCGTAGTTGGTACGATCGAGGAGACGGATGTTGCCCAGCGGGTGTTTGAACGATTCTTCACTCATGATGAGGACCGTGTAGATGTGCGTTTGCGAGGGTATATGTAGAGAGGGGAAGTCGATCGCCGATGAGTGCTAATCTTCTGTCGCTGGAATGATTAGCGTCTGGTTTCGAAAACTTTCTCAGTAAGACGTAGAGAAAAGGGCTTCGGAATCGCCGGCCCCCGCGTTTACCACTGGCTCCTGAGGAGCTATTTATCGCGCGAGAGTATGGTGGCGGTGAGGTTTGATTGTGTGGCGCGGTTACGGCTCAGGGCTCATAACCTGTTAAAGTTTGCCTTGAGAGAGTTCACAAGGAGAAAGAGAGAGAAAAGAGAGAGATGATTTATCGTTGACGTCTGATGGTTCAGCTCAAGGTAGACGTGTCAAGTATTTCGTTTTCTATGCTATAGAGAAGTATGTAAGAGTAAGGAAGAAAGTAAGAGGGAGACGCTGCTATGGAAGAATGCCAAGCCGTCGCTCAATGCCTGTCGTGACCAGGGTCCCCTGCCATTGCCATGGCATTGCTCCCGATGACGTCAGCGTTGCGACCGTCGCCGTGGCTATCACTCCCGTCGGTGTCGCTCCCGTCGGTGGTGTCGCTCCCGGCGGGGCGCCACGCCGGAGCGGTCGAGAAGCATTTCCAACAGTGCTCATCCGCCACGTCTGGCAAATAGTGTGGTGTTTCTTAAGGGTGAGTTTGGAGTGCAATCCGACTCCGTGTCAGTCCGTCGCTTCCTTGGTAAAGGAAACATTGCCGCCCACCTTGAAAGTGGCAGCTAGCGCGCTTCTTTTCCTGTAAAAGCGTGGCCCATTGGTGTTTCCGTGGCCGAAGGGACACCACGCTCCGCTACCCACTCGAGATGCGCCACTGTATAGTCCATTCCGTCAGCTCACAGCGGTGGGGGGCGGGGGGGGGGGGGGGGGGGGGTTTGACACCCCGT
>Ga0307516_10002911_pt1 | contig 22422 bp, 20 predicted proteins | sample 19_EM_MG_FD_203310 | JGI IMG/M metagenome (GOLD analysis project Ga0307516, IMG submission 203310) | Populus trichocarpa ectomycorrhiza microbial communities from riparian zone in the Pacific Northwest, United States - 19_EM | ecosystem: Host-associated > Plants > Roots > Unclassified | place... | reverse complement strand
CCGTTGGTTACAACTTCCGGCGTCTCATCCGATGGCTCAGGCTTTTGCTGTGCCAGATTCTCGTCGCTCTCATGGCAACCCTTCAGCCCACTCCAGCCTGAAAAGCGGCGTTCTTCACGGAAGACAAAGTACTTGGGCCTCGTGACCTGCTCCCCTGAAACGCTCCGGCGTCTGGTCTAGACAGGGCGTCATGCTGTTGCCGGATTGCCCGGCCTCTTGGCGCCGATGATGACCCGGCGCAAGCGACGATGCGCCAGGTCACGCGTTGTTCGATGAGTATCAGCCCATGATGCCTGCGCGCTATTTCGTCGGGTCCGTCGTGATCCAGAGCAATGACTTCGCATCCCTCGGTGATCGGGATTGGGCCCTGCATCGTCCTGACGTTCTTTTCCCTGAGATAGGCTGCAGCCTTGTCGATGTCATCGACATACAGCGCGATATTGGAACCATAGTCACAGCGGACCATGCTGATCTGATCGATGACCGCGCGTGGGTTGACGTTGACGACGTCCTGCATGAACGTTCCCTTGTCATCCGAGAACGGTCCGCAAAGCTCAATCTTCCAACGGAACCCGAAGAGAGAAGAGCGGTGGCGGCTCCGACAGTGACGCCAAGTACTTTGCGTCGAGAGTGCGTGATATTTCTCCATTCTCCGGGACGCGCAATACGATAGACCCGATGCATATTTTCTGTCGACCGCGAGCACGGCCAGTTGGCGACTTTCGCAACCATCCTGGCAAATGTGACGGACCAGATTAGTACTTGCGCATCAGCGGGATCATGGCGCCGGAGCCGATAATGGCCGCACCGATGATTACCAGCAGGCCAGTCGAGTAATTTCCGGTTGTCGAAATGATCATGCCCATGGCCAAGGGTGCGAAGGCGCCAATGAGGTTGCCAATGCCGTTATAGACGCCAACGCCGGCTGCCACGGCGCCCGCCGGCAGGATTTGCAATCCGAGTGCGAACAAGGGCGGCAACGCACTGCCCCAGAAAAACGCGCTGACCGCGATCATCAGCGCAGCCGTCTGATTGTCGGAAATGATCGAGACCAGATACATGCTGATGCCAGCGAACAACAATGCGAAGAAGCAGACAATAGCACGACGCCCGATCCGGTCGGACAGGATCGCCGAAAGTACCTCGCCGACGAACATGAAGATGAAGGGAAGCGATGCAAAGATTCCCGCTCGCTGCACGTCGAAGCCACGAACCTTGACGAGATAGCTCGGAAGCCAGCTGTTGAGGCCCCACAGATAGATCAGCGCTGCGGAATTGAAGATCACCAGCATCCAGAAACGCCAGTCGCCAAAAAACAAGCGGACCTGCTTCCCGTAGCTCCCCGCCGAACGAACGGGAGCGGCTTCCGCCACGACTCCGCCCGGCGGGCAATCGCGCACCAGCAGCAAAACCAGCGGTAAAATGACGATCAGATTGAGTGCGGCAAGTACATAGAACGAAGATCGCCAGCCATACGTTGACACCATGTAGATGGTCAGGGGGAAGCCGATCGCCGACCCCAGCGGGCTTCCAACCATCCAGATCGAATTCGCGCGCGCCTGCTCGCGGGCCGGAAACCAGCGCTTCACCAGCGTGTTTGTCAAAGCAAATTGCGGACCCTCGGCGATACCGAGCAGGACGCGATAGAACAACATCGACGTGTAGCTGCCGGCCGACCCCATCAGCAACATCGCGCCGCCCCACAGCCCCGCGCCGATCGCAAGGATGCGGCGCGGTCCGTAGATATCTCCGATGAAGCTGAGAAACAGACCGGACACACCGTAGGCGAACACGAACGACGTCATCAGCAGACCGAGCTTGGTCGGGTCAAAACCAATGCCCATGTCATTCTGGAATGTGACATTCGTGAACAGCACCGCGATACTGATGCGATCAAAGAATGCCGATATCACCGCGAGGAAAAGAATCAAGGCGACAGCCCAGCGCATCGGGCTGGGACGCATCTCGCTGGTGACGGAAGGATCAAGGATCGCGGCCTGATCGAAGCGAGTTTCAGTGACTGACATTGGCTACCGCCTTGCCTTTACGAGGTTCAACGTTGATGCAGGAGTTGAAACGGGAACGCTTCATGAGTCACCTGCGTCTTTGGTACCAATGACTGAAACTCAATCGCGGTCAGCGTTCACCACGCGGAAAACTCAACCTCTTTGGCCATCGTCGACGATGTGATGATCAACGGGCAAAGCTATCAATGCAATAGCAAGGCCAGTTCGATGCGCTAATGCGCGGCGCCGGAATAATCCTGCCTGACATTGCTGCGCGCTACCTTTACGCGACGAGTCGTCTCCGGCGTATTGCGGCTGCGTCCGACAAACCGCGGAATTCCGGCCGTGACCACCGCGCCCACCGCAGGAACATCGCCATTGCGTAACGCCGACAGCGCATCGGACTGCGATCCGCCAAGACAGGCATCGATGATGACAACGTCCGCGTCGCGACCTGCGGCAATGACACCGCTGTTCAATCGATAGACACGCGCGTTGCTGCCTGTTGCTGCAGCGATCGCCCGTTCGGGCGCCATGCCGCCGAGCGATGCGAGATGACTGATCGTATACAGCATGCCGAGCGGCATGATGCCGCTGCCCGTGGGTGTATCGGTTGCTATCAAAAGACGGTCGTTCTGGCCGGCTTTGTCCAGAAGATCCGCAACCAACAGTGTGGTGCGCAGATTGCCGGCGGTGCAGACCTGCAACGCGATGCCGGACTCATTCACCAGGCGTGGAAAATCCTGGTCCGGAATCGCCACTGGACCGCCGTTGACGTGGTACGAGACGTCGGGGTTCATCGCCAGCACGTGGTCGGCCCAGATCCCCGAAGAGCCTGGGATCGACGAGCCGCCGGTATGCACCATGGCAATCATGCCGCGAGCGCGCGCCATCTTGATTAGGGGCGCGTAATCGTACGGCGTGGCGAAGCCACCAAAACCGGCCTTCACCATCCAGACGCCATCGCGCACCAGATCGTCGAAATCCCGTTCCACGAGACCCGGCTCGAGGATCAGCGAACCGGCATGAACACGCATGCCCCCGGGGCGATAGTCGGCGAAGCAACGCTGTGCGGCGACGGCCAGCGCCTTGACGCCAACCACATCCTTCGGCCGGCCGGGCACATGGACTTCCGATGCGCTGATCGATGTGGTCACGCCACCATGGACGTAACTTTCGAGAAAACCGACCACTTTCTGCCGCGGCGTGTAGTCGCCGAATGTGATGTGGACGTGGGAATCGATCAGGCCGGGCATGGCGATCGCGCCGCCGGCGTCGATCACCACATCGCATGCCTCTACCGCCGCGGCGGAGGCCGTGCCGACGGAAACGATCAGGCCGTCGGCCATGATGATGGAGTCGCCGGCCACCATCGGCGCATTCAGATCACCGCTGACGATGGAGCCGAGATTGACGATGGCGGTTTTCATGGCTCAGGCCTTTGCGTCGCGCTTGAGGACTTCCTCGTGAGTGAGGCCGCCGACCCGGGCGCCGATGCGGCCGGCGCTAGCCAGGCAGAAGATGATCGCCAATTCATCGGGCATCGGCGTGTCCTGCAGCGTCAAGGTCATGCCATCGTAATGCGAGCGTACGTAGACCTCGTCCTTATGGTTCATCGGAATGTCAATCTGCGCGCCAGGGGACGACACCTTGACCATGGAGGAAATCCACGCCTTGGCACCGCCGATGGCGTCGCGGATCGGATTGGCATAGGCCGTCGTGACCAGCGCGCTGGCGTGCTCGATCTCGCCGTGCAGGCCAACCAGAGCGCCCTTGCCGTAGCTCTGCACCTTGTAGGCGCCGAGCGCCTGCAGCGCCATTTTTCCCATCATTTCGCCGAGCCCCACGCTGGCCTCTATGAGAGGGGTAAGATCCTCCACCGCCGTCGAGGCGTAGGGATTTTCGAGCACCGCGATCACGGCGACCTTGCGAACCGGCACGGTCACCTTGCGGCCGGCATGTTCGTTCTTGTCTTCGACGATCGACCAGGTGCGGCGGATATTCAAATTCATGGGGATGGATCTCTCAGGCTTGACAGGCGCTCGATAATCGCTACCAGTTTGTCTGACAATCTGTCAATCGGGTTTTGAAACTCATGAGCATCAAAGGCCAGGCGGTCCTGTTTTCGGAAATGATTCCGGGCGAGGCTTTCGTCGATCGGTTTCACAACTGGTACGACTCCCACCACATCCCGATCCGCGTGGACTGCAAGGGGTTCGTCAGCGCGCAGCGCTACAGCCGCCAGGGCGATGGCGGCTTTCTGGCGGTGTACGAACTGGACGACGTCAACGTGCTGTCCAGCGACGCCTACAAGGTGATCAAGAACAATCCGTCGGAAGAAACCGCATGGATGCTCGCCAATGTGACGGGGTTCACGCGCTATCTCGGCGGCGAGACCTCGGTCGCGCCGGACCAGCCTGGCAAAGCTGATACGCTGATGGATGCGCCGGTGCTCTATGCGGTGCTGTTCAATATTCCAGCGGAGTACCATGACGACTTCAACGGCTGGTACGACACCGACCATATTCCGCTGCTGATGCAATGCAAGGATTGGTTGATGGTGCGCCGGATGCGGATTGCAGATGGCGTCCCGGGGCCATATAGCCACATGGCACTACACTACCTGACGGATGCAAAGGCCCTGCAATCGCCGGAACGGGAAGCGGCCAGGAATACGCCGTGGCGCAACCGCCTGGCGAAGAATGACTGGTTCAAGGCGAGCTACTCCGTTTTCGATCGCCTCGGGCCGCGCCAAATCGGAAAACCCAGAGAGTAATTCAAGGAACATGGCAGCGCTTGATCTTCGGATTTCGCCCAAGTCGGTGCAGCAGCAGATCGTCGAAAAGCTGCGCGCGGCTATTGTTGAAGGCGTGTTCAAGCCGGGCGACCGACTGATAGAGGCCAACCTGTGCGAGATGCTCGGGGTCAGCCGGCCGTCGATCCGCGAGGCCCTGCGCAGCCTGGAAGCCGAGCGTCTGGTCTCCATCATTCCCAATCGCGGCCCGCAAATTCCGGTGCTGAGCCGCGATCACGCGGCCGATATCTACAAGGTGCGGGCGCTGCTGGAAGGCGAAGCCGCCTTCATCGCCGCCCGGCGAGCCACGCCGGACGACCTCAAACTGATGCGCGCGTCGCTCGCCGCCTTCGGCAAGGCGGTTCGCGCCAACGACATGCAGACCGAGGTGTCGGCCACGTCGGAGTTTTACAGCCATATTCTTCGCATTTGCGGTAACCGCATTATCGAGGAAACGCTGAACGGCCTGCTGGCGCGGATCAATTTTTTGCGCGCGCATTCGATGTCGCAGCCCGGTCGGGCCAAGGTCAGCCTGCAGGAGATGAAGGCGATCTATGAAACCATCGCAACGAAGAACGGCAGCGCCGCGCGCAGCGCCGCCGTGAAGCATGTCGAGAACGCGCACCTGTCGGCGAATGCCGCCTATGAGTCGTTCAGCGCAGCCTGATCGGATATCGACGACCCCGCGACCCATCATGCATTTCGGCATAATTGGCGCCGGATCGCCCGGCACCGTTTACCTTGTAAACTGGCCTAATCGCCATCGACCGGCGGCAGACTGAGCGCGCGATCGACGAGCGCCCCTGCCCGCTTGAAGTCATAGGCACGAAACATGTTCATCTTCACGATAAACGATGCGCCGCCGTAAAACTTTTCATACTGCTGGTGGCGGTTGCCGAACTCGGTGCCGATGAAATCCCACGCCAGCCGCATCAGGGCTACACGTTCGCGCGCGGTCATATTCGATGATTTGTAGAATCGGGCGATATCCGCGGCGGTTTCCGGACTATCGAAATCCTTCACCGATGAGGGTAGCGTTATCATAGCCGCACCCGTCAGTTCACGCACGATATCGATCATGCGCGGGTTGATCTCCCCCTGCAGCGCCATCACCGCATAGAGCATGCTCTTGGACGGCCACAACACGCCCTCTTCGTCGAAGGTGGCTAGTGCCTCCTGCGCGAGGTGCATACCCTCGACGATCGAGGCGAGCGCCGCAAGTTCGCCCATCTGCACCATCACGGGCGGCGCGGAGTCGTTGCCGGTGGCCTCGTTCATTTTCTTGGCCATACCGAGCAGAAACCGCAGCTTAGTGGCGAAACGCGCCTGGGCCTGGTGGTTACCATACGTGTGCGACGGCGTCTTCCACCACTGATCCCTGCATAGCTCGATGTCACGATAGATAAAAACGTGTTCCCACGGCACGAATACATCGTCCAGGACCACAAAACTGTCCGTCTCGTCGAAGCGGCTGGACAGCGGATAGTCGAACGAATTTGTAGCTTGTTGCGCAAAGGCGCGGCGCGAATACAGCTTGACGCCAGGCGCGCTCATCGGCACCGCGACGCTGATGGCATACGACTCATCGCCAGGTTGCAGCGGGTGAATACTGCTCAGATGCAGATAGTCGGCAAACACGCCGCCAGTGGCCAGTTGCTGGCCACCCTTGACAATAATGCCGCCTTCAACTTCGCGCACGACACCGGCGTAAAGATCGAGCTCGGATTGCTTCGACGCCGGCTTGCTGCGATCAATCTGCGGGGGCACGATCGCATAGGCGACGTACAGGTGGTGGTCGCGTAGATGCTTGTAGAAGTTGACGACGCGCTCGGCATATTGCGGCCCGGATTTGGCGAAAATCGAGGGCTTTGCCGCGTAGCCCGTGAAGAAGTTGGCGACATGATCGGGCGTGCGTCCCATCAGTCCAAAGGTCTGCTCGGCCCATTTCTCGGCCGCGATGCGCTTGGCGGCGAGGTCGGCATGGGTCTTGGGGATCTGGTAACAACGCAGCGCACGCCAGCCGGTCTCCGGTTCGACATAGGTCATCACCTCGATATTTTCCGGCGCAAATGCGAAATCATACAGGCCGGCGATCTGTTTGGCAGCTTCTCGGAAGGCGGGATGCTTGCTGGGATCACTGACCCGCTCGCCATCGACGAAAACCGAGCGCGGCGTCGACGCCAGGCTGGCCAGAAAGTCGGCGCCGCTTCGGGACGCGCCCGGCGCCCTGGTGGACGTGAACTGGTTTGCCTGGACGTTCATCGCTAACTCCTCAATGTTGCCTGGAACCTCGGATCACGCTTCGATCCGCCTACAGAATATAGCTACACAATGTACCTATTTCGATTGCTGTCAAATATTCTTTTTGGTATTCGTGCAATATGAGGGCAGCTGTTGCACTGCCGAAGGCAGGCGGTTGGCGGCGGCCGAGACGCCGAAAGCCGCTGTGATTACCTCTGGAAGGTCCTGCCATGACGATCGATCCCCGCGATTTCCGTAACGCCCTCGGTCTGTTTCCGACCGGCGTGGCCGTCGTCTCGACGTTGGCAGCCGATGGGGAGCGCATCGGCACCACCGTGAGCTCGTTCAACTCTGTGTCGCTCGATCCGCCGCTAATCCTGTTCAGTATTGCCCGCAACGCCAGGTCATTCGACATCTGGGCCGAGGCGCCACATTACGCCGTAAGTATCCTGAACGAAGCACAGAGCGAAACTTCAAACCGGTTTGCCCGCGCCCTAACCAACAAATGGGACGGGATCCAAAACGAGGCTGGTGCCAATGGCGTGCCGTTGATCCAGGGGGCCAGCGCCTGCTTCGAATGCGAAAGCTTCGCGCGTCATGATGGCGGCGACCATCTGATCCTTGTCGGACGCGTCATTTCCTATACGGTCACCGACACCCCAACGCCCCGACCGCTGCTGTTCTATCGCGGACGTTACCGACAGCTCGAGCCTGATGTGTTCATCGACACTCCACAGGGCATCGACTACTTCCTGCATGGCTGGTAGCGCTCCGTACGGAAATAACCCGCCGCGACAACCCGGGCGGCCCAGCCATAGGTCGTTCGCGGAACGGCCTATGGCTGGATTGGGTGCCAGAACTCATGCTATTTAGGCGCTATAGCCGAATCTGCGCATCTTCTGTCCCTGCGATGACCTCAAGTGAAGCTATGTGGCAGTCAATTCCAAGGCTGCAGGGACGAGCAGGGTTGGCCCCTCAAGATGGCAATCGCTTTGGACCCCTCACAGACATGACAAAAAACTCAACGAAGGCAACTGGCACTCCGGCAGCCTCGCGACCCAAATTCACATCCCCTCTGACAACGTCCCGAAAAGACTTGTTGAAAAGCGGGTCGGACGACTGGATGCGCGACACGATCTACCGCCTGGTTCAGGCACTCAGCCGGCTGGTCGCTTGCCGGGAGGCGTTCGGAAAGCAACTGGGTTTGACAGGTAGTCAATTTACTGTGCTGATCGGGGTTGCTTATCGCCAGGGAGAGAGCGGAATTGCGATAGCGTCACTGGCGAATCACATCGGTCTTGCTGCAACCCACGTTACAACAGAGGTTGGGCGGCTCATTCGCAAGGGGCTGCTGAGCAAGCGGCCTAACAGCCTGGATAAGCGCAGCGTACTGATCACCCTCTCCGCACGAGGGGAGCAAGCCGTGCGGGATGTGGCCCCGGTGGTATCTTCGATCAACGACCATCTTTTCAAGGGCATTGATCGCAATGAACTCGAGGCGGTCAACAGCTTTGCTGGCCGCCTGTTGCAGAATTCGGAATACGCACTTGCCGAAATAAGGGTGATCGAGACCCACCGCGTCTCCAGAAAGCGGCTAGGAGCCCCGTCGCAATAAAGCGGGTGATAATGTTCTTATCGATCAGATACGCCGCAAGCTCGTCTAGTGAAGAACTGCCCAAGGGGCAAGCCTGCGGTCGAGCCATTGCTGGCCTTTGATAATTGCCGCACCCATCAGGGTCAGAACCACCAGCGAAGCGAACACCTTTTCGGTTTCCATGACTTGGCCGGCATGGATCAGCAAATAGCCCATGCCGCCGCCGCGGCTGGAACCGCCAATCATTTCCGCTGCCACGACGAGGATGATCGTGACGCCCATTCCGAGTTGAAGGCCCGAAAAAATGCTCGGGATCGCTGCCGGAAGGATCACGTTCAATTGAACTTGAGTCCGGTTCGCACCAAGGTCCTCGGCCGCTTTGACCAGACCGCGATCGACCTGGCGGACGCCGGCATAAGTGCTCATGGCGATGGGAAAGAACGCCGTGACCGCGCTAATGAGGATCTTGTACCCTTCGCCGGTGCCGAGCCAGATGATGAGCAGCGGAATCAGCGAAATTTTTGGCAGGGGGTAGAGGGCGGCGATCCACGGATCGGCAATCCGCTCGAATATGCGCGACATTCCCATCATCAGGCCCACGATGATCCCGGTGAAGGCTGCGAGCAGAAATCCGGCAAAGATTCTCAATAATGTCGCACCGAGGTGAACGAAGATGGATCCGTCCAGAATCATCTCCCAAAGCGTTTTGACGATCTCCGTCGGAGCCGGCAAATAGATCGCCGGAATTCCGCGGAAATCGACGAACACCTGCCACAGCAGGATAAAGCCGAGAATACTGAGGGTCGGCAGGATGCGTTCCGCTAGCGCTCGCATGTCCCATGTTCGGGTCAAGAGGCACCTCCGGGCTGGTTCATTTCCATCATCGCTTTGGTGACTTCGTCACGGATAAGATGGAATGCCCGATCGAACAGCTTGCCGAACTCCGGCGTGCTTACCAAGTCGAACGATCGCGGTCGCGGCAGGTCGACAGGAATAACCTCCTTGATTCGCCCAGGCCTCGCTGTCATGACAACGACTTCGTCGCCGAGCAGGATCGCTTCATCGATGGAATGCGTCACGAAGATCACCGTCTTGCGGGTGGCTTCGAAGATCTTCAGCAGCTCTTCCTGCATTACGATCTTTGTCTGAGCATCGAGCGCCCCGAACGGCTCGTCCATGAGCAGCACCGGGCGATCCATGATCAAGGCTCGCGCCAGCGCTGCACGCTGTCGCATGCCGCCCGACAACTGCGGCGGAAAATGTTTTTCGAACCCCTTCAGGCCGACAGAGGCGATCAGGTTCATGGCGCGCTCGGTACGCTCTGCCAGCGGCATGCCGGACATTTGCAGGCCGAATGCGACATTTTCGACGATGGTACGCCACGGAAACAGATTCTGATTCTGCCAGACCATCACGGATTGTGATCCCAGCGGGACAACTCGGCCGGGCTCGCCGGGATGGTCGATCGTGACCGTCCCGGATGTTGCCTTTTCCAGCCCGCCGACGATCTGCGCGAGCGTACTTTTTCCGCATCCGCTCGGGCCCAGGATACATGAAAACTTGCCCGACCTGAAGTGATGACTAAATCCGGCCAGGGCCACAACCTCGGAGCCCGCACGTCCCGCCCAAACCTGGCGAACGTTCTCGACCGAAATATTCACCTGACTACCTCGACGGAGCGGCGGTCGGCAGCAGAGCATGTCGCCACTTGGCTTCGATTTCGGCGGCCTCCGCCGGAAGTAACGCGGAAGAGATCGGGTATTCGCTTATCCACGAGAATGGCTTGCAGGCATCGATGATCATCTTTGAGTGCGACGTCGCGCCAGCCGCTCTTGCTGCAGGTAGCAACCGCGGATCCAGCGACGACGTCCATGCGTTGCGCACGATGTCCACGGACTCGGATGGCTCGCAGCGGGTCGTCACCGCCCACATCACGTCGGCGAGGTTCGACGGATCAACATCTTCATCGACCACAACGACCAGCCGCCCCATATAGCTGTTGGCTGCGGCGATCAAGGCCGCGCGCTTGCTATGACCCGCATAGCGTTGCTTCAATGACACCACTGTCATCAACTGAGAGACGTGCTGCCAGGCTCCAACCACGTCGGTCACACCGCAGGCTTCAAGGTTACCCCAGATCGTCGCCGCCCGCATCGGCAAGCCAAAGTGGAAGCGCGGCGGCTTCAATGGCGGTGATCCGAACAAGATAGGGTTCGTGCGATGGTACAGCGCGTCCACGCGCATCACGGCCGCCGGCCGTGTATCTGCAGCGTAGTAGCCAGTAAATTCGCCAAACGGCCCCTCGGGCAACGTCATCTCCGACGGCGGCAACAACACGCCCTCCAGAATGATTTCGGCGTAAGCTGGGATCGGCAGACCTGTCTTCGGTCCCTTTACGATCTCCAGTGGCTCGCCCTTGATGGCACCTGCAAAATCATATTCGGATCCGCCTTCTGGTAGATATTCAAAGCCGGCGACAAACAGTGCTGGATCCTGTCCGTTGACTATCACCATGGGACAAGGTTTGCCCTGGTCCCAATACTTCCGCGCGATGATGGCGCCATGTCGCCCCTGATGGTCGAATTGCACCGTCACCAAGTTTTTGCCGTGGACCTGAACCCGATAAATTGACGCATTGATCCAATCGCTATCGGGATCCCCCGTCACTACCAGGCTGCCGGAACCTATATAGGGACCGCCGTCCTTTTGGTGCCAGGTGGGCACGGGAAACTTGCCGAGATCGACATCATCGCCTTCGAAACTGTTTTCGAAAAACGGAGCATCCTTTACCATGACCGGGGCAAGCGCCTTCAGGGTGCCGCGCTTCTCCTTCCAGGTCTTCAGTGCTTCTACCGGGCGCAGTTGCGGGTCGATTCCCAGCGCCAGCGCTGCGCGCTGCGGGCTGGTGGTCACGTTGGAGAAAACGCGATAGCCTGAATCGAATCCTATGATGTCATCGAACAGCAATGCCGGACAGTCCGGCGAGCCGGCTGCAACTTCCGTGATGCCGCCGAGTTCGAACAGCGGATCAGCGCCGCGGATATGTCGTAAGGCACCGACGCCCTCGACCAGATCGATGAATTCACGAAGGTCTTTGTACATGAACATAAGCCTTTGTATTTGGTTTTGATCGGCAAGCATCGTTAGTTGAAAGGATGCTCCGCCTTCAGACGCGCCAACGCGTCGCGCGCGACCGTGAGTTCGAACAGTTGCTCGCGCGTCACCTTTCGTTGGACGAGATTGAAGCGGCTGGCGCTCCAGAAGTCCTGCATCGCCATGATCGAGTCGACGTTCGGCGTTCCTTCGGCGCTGATAGAAGACCAATGTGGAGCGATTGCAGCGACGAGTTCAGGCTTGTTGAGCGCCGTATTCCTGGCGAGGATCTCAATCTCCGTCGCGTGCCCCTTCGGATCCGTTGCGGCCGCATTGAAATCCTTCACGCCTTCGAGATACGCCATCGCCCAGCGCACCACGACATCACGTTTCTTGGCAAGGAAATCTTTGTGAACAGCGAAGGTCGCGATCTGGGCATTGGGCTCAATGTCGCCGCCGGTCGCCACCATCGGTCCCATCCCATTATTCTGCGCAAACATGCTGAATTGATAGGAGATTGCCGCGACGTCGATTTGCTTCTGGCCAAGCATCTTCATCAAGTCAGGCTGAGAGACATTACTGACCCAGTCTACATCCTTTGTCGGATCTAGCCCGGCCTGTTCTAGAGCTCGTGCCATGCTGTACTGGTTGATGCTTCCGACCACCGAAATGCCAATACGCTTGCCTTTCAGCTTGGCAAAGTCGGCCGGGCCGCGGACGCCGGCATCGGCCAGGTCCTTGGTTACGGATATGGAGGTAAAGGCACGCTCTCGGCTATCGTTGCCGCGGTCAAGGATGATGACCAGCGGCGCTCCCTTGGCCACCGAATTGAACAGGCTGGCTGACGCCGGCATGTTGCTGATGTCGATTTCACCTGCGATCATCGACGGCACCGCCATTGCGCCATCCTCAAATCGCGTGGTTTCGATCTCGATACCCAGCTTCTTAAAGTATCCCTTGTCGCGCGCGATGAAGAAGGCCCCGGCGGAGACGAATGGTCCTTCGGCAACACGCACCACGTCGGCCGCCGAAGCAGTTACGATGCTGGCGATCAATATCAAAACGGTGCAGATGGCTCGCATCAGTTTCCTCCCGAGTGGTCCAGTAAAAAGCACTCCCAATTCGTGTCAGGGATAGCCACCAAGATGGACCATCCCGGCCTTAGGGCCAAAGGCCGCAATCAACGACAAAAGGTTGGCAACTGAGAGATCAAGCCAAAGCCGTCACCGTCAAAATAACCTACATATTGTATGTAACTAGATGCCGTAAATTGTTGCAAGCTATTTCTTTAATCATCGATTACTCGTTGGCGTCACTGCCAGACGCTTGGTTAGTGCTTTCAAGTCAAACAGCGCTGCCACTGAGGTCGGAGAGGCGCCTCTCGGCTGCAGTTTTTGACGTCGGGTTTGCGCTGCACATGGCGTAGCCATCTACGCTGCGCAGCCTCGCTCGTTTCCGAATGACCGAGCACCACGTTGATCTGCAGAAGTGCCATGCCGCGTCGCCGCCGTGGTCCAATGAGGTTTGCGATGCGAAACGCAAAATCCATCGCGGGCTTTGCTTCCGTGGGCTTTGCTTCCGTGGGCTTTGCTTCCGTTGCACAAGTATGGACGGGCGCCTAAAGTCTCGACTGCTGTGCTCTTCGGATTAGCTGCGTCGGCGCGCCATAGTCTCCGCCGCAGAATAGCGTGTCGATCTGGACAAGCGACCGTCGTTTGGGGTTGATGTCTCGGCCCACGGCATTGCGGGGGCCGTGAAATGCAGGAGGTTCGAAACGGTTATGCGGCCTGATTCCAAGCCACGGCGATTGATCGTCGGAATAACGGGAGCTTCCGGCGCCATTTACGGTGTTCGGTTACTGCAACTGCTGAAATCCGTTGATGTCGAGAGCCATTTGGTGATGAGCCGTTCATCTAGGCTCACACTTACTCAGGAAATGGATATGAAGGTCAGCGACGTGACCGCGCTGGCTGATGTCGTCCACCAGGCCGAAAATATTGGCGCATCGATTTCCAGCGGCTCGTTCCAGACCCTTGGGATGATTGTTGCCCCCTGCTCGATGCGCAGCCTGTCGGAAGTCGCCAGCGGTGTGACCTCGTCGCTGTTGACGCGCGCCGCCGACGTAGTCCTGAAAGAAAGACGCCGCCTCGTCCTCATGGTACGCGAAACGCCGCTGCATCTCGGCCACTTGCGTGCGATGGCCGCGGCCACCGAGATCGGCGCCATCGTCTATCCGCCCGTGCCGGCATTCTATGCTCACCCCAAGAATCTGACGGAAATGGTCGATCAGACGCTCGGCCGGATCCTGGACTTGTTCGACATCGACACTGCAGTGGTCGGTCGCTGGAATGGTCTGCAACCCAGAGGTCGTGAAGTCGATCAACTCTCGGGCACGGGTTTTCGCGAAGAGATCGACGATGACCGGCAGGAGTGACGACTTCGCGGACCAAAGCTGGACGTTCCTGCTGCGGATCTATGAGCAGCCAGGCGTCGCCGAGGCCTGCCTCCGGTTGCAGGAGGAGGCCGGCGCGGACATCGTGCTGTTGCTTGCCTCAGTGTTTGCGGCACGACGCGGGATAACGCTGTCGCCGTCCGATCATCAGGCGATGGCGGCGCAATGCCGACCATGGCGAGAACAAGTCGTTCAACCGCTCCGAGCGCTTCGTATCAGCCTCAAGGATGGGCCGACGCCGGCACCGAGCAAAACCACCGCCGCGTTGCGCGAACAGATCAAGGCGAGCGAGCTGCACGCCGAGCGGATCGAAAGCGATATGCTGGCGGACTGGCTGCAGCAAAAGCCAGCGGGACCGGCAACACCGGACAAAATGCAAGTACGGTTACGTCTCGGAATCGCCGCTCACCTTGCAACGGAAAATGTATCGGCCGAGGCTTTTTCGGCATCAATCGACGCTATCGCGGCCGCCGCCATAGCGCTGTGACAGCTCGGGAAGGGGGTGCAGGTCCGTCCGGGACGGCAGCGCTTGCTACACGGCAGAGTGCAGCCGGCAGCTCCGCAATGAAGACGATCGTCGCAGACTGACGAAATGGTCGCTGAGAATTTTGAAAACCCCGACCACAGCGAAAATGAGAATTCTACTGCCTCGATCGCCGGCTCTGATATCTAACTGATCCCGCTTGTCGTGCTCATCAAGACCGGGAAAACGCGAACCGCCCCGCCTTCCATCTTTGCTACGAGCCCTAATGCAAAGCCTTCCGTTCGAGACCGCGGCTTCCTCGCCTACTGTCTCATTCTACAAGATCGCCATCTTGTTGATGGACAGGTCAGTAGCCAGCATTGCTGTCGCTCCATGCGTAATGCAAAATGGAATCTTCGAAGCCGCTATCACAGCCTGCGGCGTCGCCCCGCACGCCCAGAATACCGGCAGCTCATCATCTTTCACAGTCAAAGACGCGCCAAAGTCCGGCTTCTCCAGGTCATCAATACCGATAAGATCCGGCGAACCGATGTGAATGGGCGCGCCGTGAGCGCTCGGATACCTGGAGGAGATTTGAATGGCGCGGATGGCGTGGGCTGCAACCAGCGGCCTCATCGCTACCACCAGTGGACCTCGAAATCGTCCCGCGGGATTCGTAGGCAACGAAGTTATATAAGCGGGGGCAGCAGTCCCTTCCTCTATGTATCTGACCGGAATGCCTTCCTGCATCAATAGATGATCGAAGGAAAAGGAACACCCCAGCACAAACGTGACCAGATCGTCGCGCCAAACATCAAGGATATCGGATACTTCCGCGGCGACTTCACCGTCTCGCCATATCCGATATCGCATGATGTCTGTTCGGATATCCAGGTCGGCGCCGAGGTCTGGCAGGCGCGGCACTCCCGGCGACGAAAAGGCCAATAATGGGCAGGGTTGCGGATTCCGCATGCAAAACTGCAGGAATTCTCCTGCGACGATCTCCGGCATAATTACGACGTTGCCAAGCACACATCCTGCCGTTGAGCCCCCCGGAGCGCTTTTTACATTCTGCCGCGCCAGAAGCCGTGCGGCACGCCCTGCGTCGATGGAGCTAATAAGTTGATCGGCCATCCCAGAAACTCCCCAGCTCCGACCGCCATCGCTGGTCAGCTTAGCGAGGTTCCAACTCCTCAGTCAATCGATATCATAGCATCATTTATGATATATGGGTTGACAATATTGCCTGCATGATAAATGTTTCTACGCGGCAACCGTGCCATTTCGAGGAACACTTTCATCATGAATGAGCCGGGCTGGCGAATAGGCGTTGATATTGGCGGCACCTTCACCGACCTGGTTGCCGAACAGGGCAAGACGCGTTTCACTACGAAACTTCTCACGACGCACGATGCGCCTGCCCGCGCGGTAGTAGACGGCGTCGGTCGGCTCATGAAGCAGGCGAGGATCGGTCCGGCGGATATCGCAACCATCGTTCATGGTACGACGCTGGCCACCAACGCATTGATTGAGCGGCGCGGCGCCAGGACGGCACTGCTGACAACCGAAGGTTTTCGCGACGTCTTGGAAATCGGAACTGAGACGCGCTTCGACCACTACGATCTGAATATCGACAAGCCCGAGCCCCTGATCTCACGGCACCTACGGATAGGTGTGACCGAGCGCGTTGCAGCCAGTGGCGCAATATTGGTACCCCTCGATTTAGACCAGGTCGAACGCATCGGAAGGCAGTTGGTCGATCAGGGCATTGAAAGCATCGCCGTAGCGTTTCTTCATGCTTATACGAACGCCAGCCACGAAGTTGCGGCAAGGGAACGGCTGCATCAAGCCTTCCCGCATCTCTACATCAGCCTTTCTTCAGAAGTATCGGCGGAGATGCGGGAGTACGAACGCTTCTCCACCACCACGATGAATGCATATCTTCAGCCAAAAGTTGCCGGTTATCTTGGTAGCCTGAAGGAGCAATTCACACTTATTGGAATCACGTGTCCGGTCTACCTCATGCTGTCAAATGGCGGGCTGACGGACATCGAAACCGCAATTTCATTTCCCGTGCGGCTGGTCGAGTCCGGCCCAGCTGGCGGGGCGATTCTCGCCAGCCACGTCGCAAAGGAATGCGGCATCTCGGATGTCTTGTCCTTTGATATGGGCGGGACGACAGCCAAAATATGTTTGTTCAACGGAACTTCGCCCGTGACCGTACGCGATTTTGAGGTCGCTAGGGCCTATCGATTCAAGAAAGGAAGCGGCCTCCCGGTTCGGATTCCAGTGGTGGAAATGGTCGAGATTGGCGCAGGTGGAGGCTCCCTTGCGAAAGCGAACTCGATGGGAGTCATCACCGTGGGTCCGGAAAGCGCAGGCTCCGAGCCCGGCCCCGCCTGCTATGGGCGAGGAGGATCGCATCCAACGGTGACCGATTCCAACGTCGTCGTGGGACGAATTTCACCCGGATCCTTTGCCGGCGGAACAATGCCGCTGAATGTTGATCTGGCGAGTCGCGCATTAGATCGATATGTGGCCGCAGCGATGGATATCGATACAGTGTCAGCGGCACTGGGTGTGATCGAAATGGTGGACGAAAACATGTCGAATGCAGCGCGAGAGCATGCTGCCGAACGCGGCATCGAGATATCTGGCGCCAGGACGATGATCGCCTTTGGCGGCTCCGCCCCTTTGCATGCCGCGCGTCTCGCCGAGAAGCTCGGTATCCGCCGGGTGATCATCCCGGTGGACGCCGGCGTTGCGTCGGCCGTCGGATTTCTCCGCGCAGCCATCGGCTTCGAAATCATACGCAGCAGAACCTCGCCGCTGGAAAAGCTCGGCGAGAACCAAATCGATCAGCTGTTTGAAGAAATGACCCAGACTGCTTGTTCATTCGTTGAGCGCGGCGTCACAAAGGACGCGCGCCTGACAATCAAGCGCCGGGCAGCGATGCGTTATGTCGGGCAGCGTCACGAGATCATGGTGGCATTGCCCGACGGCAGCCTGGATCAGGCGGAAATCACTCAACTCCGCCTCGACTTTGAAACTGCTTACGAGCGCCAGTTTGCCCGGACGATCCCTAAATTGCTCGTGGAGGTTTTGAGCTGGTCGGTGTCTGTAGAAGCGGAAATACCGGCGGCTCATCTCGTCCCAGCTCCTATAGAAGTCGCGTACGGCGGAGCATCAAGAACGGAGATGGTCGTTTTTCCGGGAAGCCCCGAACCCATTTCGACCCTCATCGTGCAACGGAATGCGTTGATACCTGGCTCGACAGTTACCGGGCCTGCAATTGTCGTCGAGAACGATACTTCGACAGTCGTGCCGGACACGTTTACGTTGGTGGTGGATGGATCACTCCACCTCGTTTTGACACGCCATTAATCGGGAGCCAATACGTTGAAAACATTCAATGAGATACGCATTCAGGTCATGTGGGCGAGATTGCTCGCCGTCGTCGAAGAGCAGGCGCAGACATTGCTTCGAACAGCCTTCAGCACCGTTGTGTGCGAGGCGGGCGATCTATCGGCGGGCGTTTTCGATCTGGACGGCCGCATGATCGCGCAGGCGGCGACCGGGACGCCCGGTCACGTCAATACCATGGCCGAGACAGTCCGTGACTTTCTTACCAAGTTTCCTGCAGCAACAATGCAGCCTGGTGATCATTTTATTACGAACGATCCGTGGCGCGGTGCAGGACATCTTCATGACGTAACGGTGGTCACTCCGGCCTTCCACCAAGGAAAGATTGTAGCGCTGTTTTCCTGTATCTGCCACCAAATTGACGTCGGCGGACGCGGCCTTGGTCCGGATGGCGAGTCGATTTTCGAAGAGGGATTATTCATCCCGCTAATGAAGCTAGCCGACGGCGGCGTGCTGAATGAGTCGCTGCTGCAGCTTATTCGGGTCAACGTCCGCGCACCCTACGAGGTCGAGGGTGATATCCTGTCATATATTACGTGCAACGAAGTCGGCGCAAAACGGCTGACGGAAATGCTTTCTGAATTTTCGGACATTAGCTTTTCGGATCTGTCTGACTTTGTTGTCGATCGATCACGGGCGGCGATGTTACGGGCGATCGAGCAGCTGCCTGATTCCACCCTTCATTACGAGATGACGGTGGACGGCTATGATCAGCCGGTACTTCTCGCTTGTCAGCTCGATATCAAGAACGGCAGGGTGTCGCTGGATTTCAAGGGCAGCTCCCCTGCCAGCCGGTTCGGCATCAATCTCGTTTTGAATTATACAAAGGCTTACGCGTCATTCGCGATCAGATCGTCGTTGGCACCCGATGTACCAAACAACGCCGGATCGCTTGAGCCCATTGACGTGACAGCCCCGCTTGGAAGCATCCTCAATGTCGAATGGCCGGCACCGGTCGCTGCACGGCATATTATCGGCCAAATGGTTCCTGACGTGGTTTTCGGCTGCATGGCGCAGATTCTGCCGGATGTCATTCCGGCCGAAGGCGCTTCGTGCATCTGGTCCCTGCAATTGCGCGGCGGGCCGGAAGCAGCCCAGCGCCAGGAGGCCATCACGCCCAAGGCATTCTCGCTGTTGTCGTTCAACAGCGGCGGATCGGGCGCACGGCCCAAAAAGGATGGTCTTTCGGTGACGGCGTTTCCGAGCGGCGTGCGGGCGACATCCATCGAGGCACTCGAGAACGCTGCGCCTGTCGTTATTTGGAAAAAGGAACTTCTCCCCGACTCTGGCGGCGCAGGCGAGTATCGCGGCGGTCTTGGCCAGGTGGTGGAGGTTGGGACCGTGGATTCGTCGGCTTTCTTCGTCTTCGCGATGTACGACCGCGTCATATACCCAGCGCGGGGCAGGGATCGCGGCCACTCCGGGGCCGTCGGCATGGCCATGACCGACGATGGCACACGATTGCGCGTCAAGGGCAAGCAGCTGATCGGCGAGAACACACGGCTTCAACTCTATCTGCCGGGCGGCGGAGGCATCGGCGACCCGATAGATCGAAGCATCGGGTCGATAGAGAAGGAATTGGAGTCGGGTCTGATAAGCCCACAGGCTGCACGCGATCTCTATGGCATCACGATAACCGATGCAGGCAGTGTTGATGAAGCAGCGACGATTCTCGAGCGAAAGCGGCGTAAAAATGCCTTGCCGGACGTCAAAAAACAGCGCGTCGTTGCTGTGCCGGAGCCTGGGACCGTTTGAGCCGAACGTGTGCTCAACGCTACCATGTCTTAAAAGCGCATATTAGCTTGAGTTGATCGATCAGATGAAGCTCCCCTCCTTCGACTATGTGAGACCCGATACCGTAGACGAAGCCTTAAGAATTCTCGCCAACTCTCAAGGCGGCGGGAAACTTCTTGCCGGTGGGCAGACCTTGATACCTTTGATGGCTTTTCGGCTCGCGGCGCCAACGCTTCTTGTCGATATTGGATGTATCGCTGAACTGAGGAATATATCGACCGACAATGGCGCGCTGAAGCTTGGTTCGGCCGTTCGATGGTGTGAAATTCTGAACCACGAGGATCTGGCCCGTAGTCACCCGCTTCTGCCAGCGGCAATTGCTCACGTCGCACACTACCAGATACGGAACAGAGGCACTGTTGGTGGAAGCCTGGCGCACGCGGACAACGCCTCGGAGATGCTCGGCGTGTGTGTAGCCTGCGACGTCGATATCGTGATCGCCGGACCAGGCGGATTGCGGACGGTAAAAGCGAGCGACTTTGTGGTTGGCCCGCTGGAAACAGTGCTCACAGACGATGAAATTTTGGTGGAAGTTTGTTTTCCGGCCTGGACGCCAGGCCGTCGCTGGGAATTCGCCGAGTTCGCGCGTCGGCAAGGCGACTACGCCCTCGCTGCCGTAGCGATCCACTACGATAGAGACGGTGTCGGTCGATGTACCGATATGCATTTGACGGTTCTTGGTGCCTGCAGCCGGCCAATGCGCGTAACCGCCGCTGAAGCGATACTGGAAGGCCATCGGCTTGATGACACGCTGATCGCGGCAGCGGCCTGCAAAGCAGCGGAGGTGGTCGATATGGAAGACGATAATCAGGCGACGCTGGCGTACCGTCGAGCGCTTGTAACAACATTGATGGAGCGGGGGCTTCGAACCGCCGAAGATCGGCAGACATGACGGTCAATGCTGGGCCCGATGCGACGATGATTACGGTCAACGGTCAAATTCACGGATTGAAGGCAGAACCGCGGACGACGCTGGCTGACTACCTGAGGCATGAGTTGAAATTGACCGGGACGCATGTTGGTTGCGAACATGGCGTCTGCGGGGCCTGCACCGTTCTACTGGACGGAGCAGCAGTCAGATCATGCCTCGTGCTCGCCGTGCAGGCGGGCGGTTGTAACGTGACTACCATCGAAGGCCTGTCATCGGATCATAAACTGACCCCATTGCAGTCTTCGTTCCGGCGAAACCACGCATTGCAGTGCGGATTTTGTACAGCTGGAATTATTGTTACCGCGCATGCACTGATGCGGGATGAGCCGGATGCGTCGGTGGAGCGAGTCCGGGAGGTTCTTTCTGGAAACCTGTGCAGATGTACTGGCTACATTCCCATTGTTGCGGCCGTCATGGAGGCCTTGCTGGAGGCCAAGACTGGCGAAAGTATAGGCTCCCATGACTAATCGCTATGTTGGCTCACCGACGCTGCGCATCGAGGATCTGCGTTTTCTCAGGGGACGCGGGCAATATGCCGATGATCTGCATCTCCCGAATATGTTGTTCGCCACATTGCTACGCAGTTCTGTGGCACGCGGACTGATCAAGTCAGTTGATGTCGAGCGAGCCAGGCAGCATCCAGGAATTCACGCGATCATCACAGCACGCGACCTGCCAACACCTCGCCATGCGATCCCGCTTCGCATGCATTCGCACGAGAGCCTTTACGATTACAGGCAACCTGTGCTGGCCCTCGACGAGGTACGCTTCGTTGGCGAACCGATCGTCTTGGTATTGGCAGAGACGGCAGCCCTCGCCGAGGACGCATTGGAGTTGATCGACGTTGTCATTCAATCAACTCCCGCAGACGCCGTTGCACGTCAATCACCTATAGCCATTACCTACACCGGGACACGGGGCGAAACCGACTCGACGTTCGCCAAGGCCGACTACGTCCGTTCCGCCACTTTCAACATTCAGCGTCAGACAGCCCTGCCCATGGAGCCCCGAGGCCTGGTCGCGGAATGGACGTCCGACGATCGTTTGGTGGTGTATGGTGCAGCAAAGGTTGCCTTTGCTAACCGTGTCATTTTGGCAGAAATGCTCGGCATACCCGTTTCGGCAATCGAACTTCACGAGCTGGACGTCGGTGGAGGGTTCGGCTCCCGTGGCGAATTTTACCCGGAAGATTTTCTGATCCCGTTTGCCGCCCGCCTGACGCGACGCCCGATCAAATGGACGGAAGATCGCAGGGAGCATCTGCAGGCCTCAAACCATGCCAGAGATGTCGAGTGTCACTGCGAGATCGCATGTCTCGCTGACGGAACTGTGTTGGCCCTGCGCGGTCATGCGGATGTCGATGTGGGTGCCTATATGCGGACCAATGGCTCGGTTGGGCCGCGCAATCTGGCACAGGCAATCGCCGGTCCCTACCGCGTGCCGCACATCAGGATGGATGTATCGGTTCGCATCACGAACAAGACCCCCACCGGGACCTACCGGGGTCCCGGACGCTACGAGGCCGATTTTGTGCGCGAGCGTCTGTTCGACATGGCTGCGCGCGATCTCGGCATCGAACAGGCCGCTTTTCGGCGTTTGAATTTGTTGCGATCTGAAGAGCTTCCCTGCGC
>Ga0307516_10002910_pt1 | contig 22422 bp, 32 predicted proteins | sample 19_EM_MG_FD_203310 | JGI IMG/M metagenome (GOLD analysis project Ga0307516, IMG submission 203310) | Populus trichocarpa ectomycorrhiza microbial communities from riparian zone in the Pacific Northwest, United States - 19_EM | ecosystem: Host-associated > Plants > Roots > Unclassified | place... | reverse complement strand
ATCCCACACTATCACCCGGCCATCGAGACTTCCTCCAATAACGTACTTGCTGTCTGGTGTCCATGAGACCTCCTCCCCACTGTTACCTTTCACAGGGTCGATGCTTGGGGGTGCTTCGAGACGTCGTCTCTCTAGACCTATGAAACCTTCCAATTTCGCAACCAAGTGCCCCTCGAAGGCGTCAAGGATGTAGTGTGCATCGCCAGAACAGCCGACAAGGAGGTATTTGCCATTGGAGGAAAATGCAAGCGATGTCATGTAGATGGGTCGCGGTGGATAGCTGACCAGTGCAAGTGTCGGATCTTCCAACGTGGCAGTAAGAAACGGGGCCTTGTCATAATTCGCCTGGTCATACAACAAAATCCGGGAGTAGTTGTTGACGCCAACTGCGAAGACGAGGCCAGAGGTGTCGTACGCGATCACTGGTGACGACGGGATGTTCAGTAGACCACGACAAGTCGGCACACGAAGGTCCCATAGCCGCACCGTCCTATCCAGCGAGCCAGACATGAATCCATCATCAACGGGCGACATTTCCAGCGAGATGACGCGTTGCTTGTGACCCTTGAAATACTGCAAGTACTTGTTGTCATGTAGGGAGTGATAACGTATGGTATCATCTTCTTTCGTCGAGGCATGCACCACGGTGGTGTTTTTGTGGGTGAAACGCGGAAGATCGACACCGTACTTCTTGGAATAGAGCGTCTTGATGTGTCTATCAAATGTCAGCCCAATGGAAGTTATAAACATAGTGACAACTTGCTTGCCAGATTTGCAGCTATATAATCGGAAGGTCTCATCCTCTGACGCAGTCAGGACTTGGTCTCCCCTGTCGTCAAAGGTAATGGAAGTGATATGTCGAGGACCAGCGTTAGATCTTAAACTGCTTCCTGCTGGTAACGGCGGTGTGGGTTCGACCGCATTTTTAAAAACTTTGGCGGGCTTCAACTTGGTCTGGGGGGCCTCTGCGGTCACACACTGAAGTTCTTTTTATCCGGGACTACTCTCACCATCAACCCATTGGTGAGTGGGACTGTTGAGGATGGTGGTGCATTGCTTCCATTAGCACTGGCGGTTGGTGCTGGCGGTGGTGGCATCTCGACGGTCAACTTGTATGGATCTGAGTTTGAATACAACTTTTGCACTTGCACATCACGATGGCAGAAGACGATACAGCAAAGCTATGGAAAGTCAACCGGACTATTCACGAACTCGTCAAGGACAGGGTCAGTCAAGTTTGTCTCCTGAACATATGTATGTAAACCTTGGGCTACAGGGGTATCAAGTGTCAGACGACGAAATTAACATGGACCTTGTCACCTTTCGTGCTCACTATGCGAACAGCGGAGGGAGCGTTGAGTACGTGCTAAGATTTCTGGTTTTCAGTATACGAGGCCGACCATGCGCAGCCGAAATCAACTCAACTTTTTCACAAATTCACGAGAAAATCACGCAGACCAAATCTTTGTCTTCTTTAGTGATGAAAAAAGCGTAGGTGTGAAGACAATGCGAAAGTATGCCCCGTCACCTGTCTTATATTTGGTGAAAACCCATGTCTTTGAAGGCTGCTTGGTATTTTGGAGGAAAAATCTATCATGAGGGGCATCATCATTTTCCCTGGGAACATGACCCCCTCTGCACGCAAAGTAAGCCTTCGAAAAATGAGTAGTTCTCATAGATATTGGTCTAATCCTCCGATGATAGGTAATTGCGGGCATGTCCGCTCAGTATCGACTGGAAGAGTTCTCTGAAGCGGACCTCCTCGTTAATATTACACACCATACACTAGTGCCCCAACATGAGGTCCTCTCCCCAGAACAGAAAAAACAATTGCTTGAAAAATAGTATGCTGCCACATTTGTCATTAGCCAAAATGCTCATAGTAGCCGTCTAGCCGCCTAAAGGATACACAGCTCCCTCGCATTCAACTTGCAGATCCTGTTGCGCGTTACTACGGTCTACGCCGTGGTCAAGTTGTAAAAATTACCCGACCTAGTGAGACGAGTGGGCGTTACGCAAGCTACCGCATATGTTTCTAGGCGGCACCTTCCTCTCCATCTGATTCGTTACCCGAGACATTGGTCTTCTCAGCTTCGTATTTATCGTAGCACGCGCACGTTGAACGAACAGCAGGTGACCATCTCGTATCATTGCAAGTCCAAATCAATGGAGCCGCTGACACGCCCACCTTGGCGATATACTGCGCTTGGATCATCAGTGTTTGCCTGCGTTCCGCTTTTCTAGACCATGGGGTTTATCTATCTGATTAGCTATGACTTCCAGTAACCCCACCCAAAGCTCACTGCTGGTAATTAAAGTCTAGGATCATTCGTTAGCTTGCATGGACCAACATATTGTGCTATTGCTTGAATGATGTTGCATCGGTAGTGTACCAGGGATCAATTCGCTATCAATGTCGCTGATGAGTCTAGTAAGGTATGAAACATTTTGTCAACCTTGGTACACTCTCTGACATGATTCCTAACCTCCGTGCGGTTGTCTGTATGCCCCTGGATCTGAGTGCTTACTCTGCGTTTACTGCAGTTCGCGAAAATCTTGTCAATAACAAAAATGTTTCGACCTGCGTCGTGAGGTGTGCAGAATTAGTGAAATGGATAACTACTTCCTCCAGTCGCCATGCCCTACCGCGGGCCATCAGCACCCCAAATTGTGTGCACTCCGTCTATGGGATACAGGATGGGAGCTCGAAGATATCTTGGTGTCCCGTCTTGCAGCTGCCATTGCTGGCTGTCCATCATGGAAAAGTGTGGACTGTTGTTCAACCAACTTCTCTACTGAGGGCACATGCTCGAATGGTAACCAGGGCACAGCTGCTTGCAAACAGAGTTTATGTTCACAGGATTTACAAGGAGACCAGAGGCAGGAGCTTAAGCCCATGTATCAGGACCTACTTAGTTGACAAAGGTATTCATGCTATTCATACCTATCAATGCTTCACGGATTCTTCTAACAAAGTCGTGAACACCCCAAAAAAAGATCAGACAATTGCCAATAAATGAGACGTACTACATACGATGACGCAGCGGGCTCCTTATTTGAGTGATGTCTTGCCACGACGCCTTCAATGCAAGGCGTTCGTTCTCGTCCTTCGTGTCAAGGACAGCAAACACAGCAGTTCCCCTGCGCACCTTTGATTGACGCAAACGCAAACGGTAAGCGGAGGCAGGGACTCATCATGATATGCTTGGCTAGGTCCGGAAACTAAAACGTCAATTAGTATTTCCCCCTTTCTTTTCTTCTGGTTGTGCTGTCTTGTTTCGTCCTTGTGCTTGTCGTCTACCTTGACTGCGTCACTGCTTCTCAGTGGTGGAGCCCGTGACGCTGATTACAAAAGTGCTTGTGCTAGATGTGTGGGGCCAGTGGTAGTCAAAGAGCCAGTAGTTAATCGTAGTTAATGCATGGGATACGAGCTTCGGTGAGTACAAGTCTGGATTGCGACCAACATGGTCCTTGCCGGCTACATAGGGTCACATGCCAAGCATCATGTGGAGATGATCGCAGCGATGCCGATGTTTCGAACTTGACGGTAGTAGGATGTCTATGAGCTCCAAGGCTCGCCGGTGTCCCCTATTTTCATCATATGCATATTCACAAAGGGATCTATCCGTTTTCAGGTGGCTTTAATGGGTCTTAACGAAACTATGCTGATTGGCATGTAGGACAATGTGGATGGAATCATTCGGTTGGCCAAACACTAACAGATTGGTCCTATTAGCGCGGATAAGCAAATACAGGGACCCTGAGTGTCCGAGGTCGGTCTTCGAAGTTCAACCTGGGCAGGGTCCATAGCTATATTCTACTTTTCCACCGTGTCCCTGATTGCCTACGCTCAGCAGATATCGGTGAGGCATAATAATTTGTATGCTTGGCCAACTTTCGGTGTTGGCGAGCTTTAATACGCGTGCGGCACTGGCCGAAGAAGGTCGGCAGCTGCTCGGGCCAGGCGGTAGCCCGCTTCAGTTTCAACTTCCCTGTCCTCGTACTCCTCTGACTCCTCGGTGTCCGGTGTACTGTGGACGCTTCGGTGGGAATTATGAAGCTTACGAGTAGCTTCGCTTCATTTCTCATCGTGATCTCAACTGTGTTTACATTTGTCAATGTGGTGGACTCCAGACTCTCGTTCAGCCCTCAGAGCATTAACCTTTGGAAGCTTGAAAAGGCTTTGGCAGATTCTCGGAACCCTTCACCCTTTGTCCTGCAAGTCCCCCCAGCGGTAACCGTGTCCTCAAGGGCACTCCAGTTTCCTGAGCAGCATTTCACACAACCCATTGATCATCACAACCCCACGCTTGGTACCTTTAGCCAACGCTATTGGGTTAATGCTCGCCATTATCATCCTGGCTCAGGCGGACCTGTGATTGTTCTTGACGGTGGCGAAACCAGTGGTGAAGATCGACTCCCATTCCTGGATACTGGAATTGTGGAAATACTGGCAAATGCAACCGGAGGAGTTGGTGTCGTGCTTGAGCATCGGTACTACGGTCTGTCACCATCTGAGATGTCACGAACTTTGAACTGAGGGCCAAGTAGGCAAATCTATCCCAGTGCTCGACTTCAGCACTGACAACCTGAGGTATTGTCTTCTGTCCAGGTGCAGATACACGTTAACCTGAAGATGATTTACCATGGTAGATGGCTCAACAATGACCAGGCTGCTGCCGATTCAGCCAACTTCATGGCAAACGTCAAGTTCCCCGGCATAGACGAGAATTTGACTGCCCCCCATGTTCCTTGGATATATTATGGTGTAAGTCTCTACCCGCACTCCAAGATTCAATGAGGCGAATTATACCAGGGCTCTTACGCAGGCGCCCGTGCGGCGCATATGAAGATATTATACCCGGAACTGGTCTTTGGCTCCATCGCTTCCAGCGGTATGTGTATGTTCACTTGCTTTGTTCTTCGTCCTACTCATTTCTTCACGAAAAGCCGTTACGCATGCTGATCTTTCCAATTGGGAGTATTATGATGTCATCCGCCAAGCTGCTGATCCTCGTTGCTCTGCTAACATCCTGAGTGCCATTGAGACCATTGACATACTCCTTGAAGATCCAAATGTCAAGGATTCAGTCAAGGACTTATTTGGCTTGAAAAATCTCAAGCATGACGACGATTTTGCGTCTGTTCTTGGGGTGAGGTAGTGTATGCTTCTCGATGATCGTTTATCTGACGGAACTTCGGTAACATAGATCCCGCTTGCGTATTGGCAGGAGAAGAACTGGGATCCCTCAGTCGGAGATACGACGTTCGACGAATTTTGCGAAGCACTGAATCAACCAACCATTGGCTCGGCGCATGTTCCATATCTACCAGTTGGCCACGAGAATCTGCCATGGGGACGTCAAGTTGATTTCTCCTTCTCGAATTATGCTCTTTATATCAAAGAAGTGAGGATTGATTTGACCTGGGTTTCGTGCTGCAATTGTTCATTTTGGAGCTAGAACCTAGTCCAAAGCTGCCTTGACGCTAATTTAACCGTGGAGGATGTGAGTAATAGTTGAAGGTTCATTCTACTCACTTAATTATGATTCCTGCACTAGTGTTTCGGCACTTACAATGACGCTGTTTTCCTTCACACGTCTCTCGATCAGGATTGGCGACCTTGGGTATTCCAGGTCTGCACGGAATGGGGCTTTTTCGATGTGAGTAGTAGTTCGTCTTTTCACCATGATGATGGACGACAGCGGCATCAGACAGCTCCTCCTGACCCAGCATACCCCCGGATTGTATCGAAACTACTGACACTTGACTATGCCTCCAAGATTTGTCGTCAGGTGATTCATGCACGATTGTCGTTACATGGTTAGCTTACTCTGAGCACGTCCACTGTTAGGCCTTTCCTCCGGGGAAATATTTCACAGTTCCGCCTATGCCGAACATTACCGCTGTGAATGCGCTCGGTGGTTTTGCGATTGCTGCTGATAAACTGGCCTTCATCGATGGTGAAGGTGCGTGAATTGGTGCCAGTTGCTTCTTATTTCTAATAGTCTTGCCACCGTTGCACCGTGCTCGATACAGTGGATCCCTGGAGACCATGTACACCACACAGTCAATATGCGAAGGACAGACCAGATACCATCCTTCGCCCATTCAAACTTATACCTTGTGCGTGTCATCATCATCCACCACTTACTTCCATGTGCTATCATTTGGAACTTACAACTCCAATAGGTGGTGTCCACCACTACGACGAAAATGGGCTTCCAAACATCGCAGACGAACCCCCACAGATCCAGAAAATCCATCACGAAATGATCGATTTTGTATTGGAGTGGCTAAAGGATATCAAGAAGTGATTAGAAGGTTTCGTGGATCACCTGTTTACAAGATCACTGCTGCTAGAAATACGTAGTCGTCCATGTTTTGTGTAAGAGTGTGCGAGTTGTGATGAACCATTCAATACATCGTGACCCAACCATGTCGGAGACTGCATAAAAAGAAAGGCGAACAATCCACGCTGGCTCGGTTGTGGACTGGTATCCAGTCTGAGTCGGCGAGATTGCAAGAACAAATTGATATGGATTACATATACATATACACAAAGCGTCCAGGGAATACATATATTTTGCAGCTGCGCGACCTTGTCGCTTTTTTGGCCTGAAAAGTTTTGATGTCTGCCGACACCCTTGCCATCAGAGCTCTTCATCTACCGAGACTTTTCTAGGCATCAACAGGGGTAGCTTCTTGTGCTCGTTCCAGTGCTGCGGCTTCACGGTGTTGGCGCAATAACCGGTCGAGGGCCTCCCTTTGACCCACTGCAAGTTCGCCGGTCTGAATTCCGGAATGGTACACGCGGAGGAGTGAGTCGACGTCATCCATCGACTGGGTGCGGACGTCAGCGAGTTCTTTGATCTTGGCAGTCGCATCCTTGATCTACCATACAAAGCATTCAGTTCATTGCATGATTAACGGAGAGCGTATAAAGTATACCTCTTCATCCGTGAGCGTCAGACCAAGCTGCTCAACCCGGGACTTGACAGCATTCCACCCTGTAAGCCGATGCCTGTTTTCCCACTTCATAAGCCTGCGTTCGTATACCGACGGTTGCTCAGAACTTACCCGATAGACACGTATCGCGTGAGACCGAAGTCCTCAGGCTTGAGAATTTCATAAGTGCTCGGGTTGTTGAGGATTGCCTTGGCATGAATACCGGCCTTGTGCGTGAATGCACAATATCCCCTGCAGGAAATATGAGATCGTCGGTTCCGACGCTGGAAGAAAATAGACATACGTGATCGGGTTCATGAATGGCACATTGACCTCCACCGCCTCCGCGACGAGGTTTTCAATCTCACGGAGCATTGCCAAGTTATATTTGCCCTTAACATACTCAGGATCCGCGGCGTAAAGGCAGGCTACGAGGCCACCGAGAGGTGTGATTCCGACGCGTTCTCCGATCCCAAGTACGGCTGACAGAGTAGAGCATCGTCAGGCAAAAGGGCGGGGAAGCTACGGTGGAGGACTAACAAGTATCGATGTGCGTCGCTCCAGCCTCGAGGGCAGTGTAAGCATTTGCAATAGCTTGTATAATGAGTATGGAGCTGGACCGATACGAAATACACTGAACTCACCCATTCCTGTGTCGTTGTGCAAGTGGATTTCGATGTCGCACCCAACAACACCTCTGAGCGTCTTGACCAAGTCATAGACTTGCCTGGGGTTGGCGCACCCAACCGTGTCAGCGATACCAACACGGTTCACGCCAATCTTGTCGACGGTTTGATATATTGAGAGTAGATCAACGAGGTCTGACCGGAAGGAGTCTTCAGTCGAGAAACGGACTTCAATGCCCTTGGACTTGACGAAATTGATGACCTCAATGGCGGTCTTGGTAATGTAGGTCATGTCCTTTCCGTGAGAAAACTCGCGGAGGAAGGACGAGGTTCCTATAACGACGTCGACGCCGTCGACACCTTCAGACTGGTTAGAATGGACCACAATGCAAAGGAATAGCTCAGTATTCACCAGTTTCAACAGCAATTTGTGCGTCATCCATGTGACACCGGATGTGTGTCAGAATTTTGGCGTTGAGACCAAGCTTGCATATAGCTTCGCAGTCGAGACGAGACTGCTCAGACGCCGCGGGCGAAGTCAGTTCGATGTACTCGACACCAAAGGCATCTAGGGCTTTGGCGATAGCAATCTTGGTCTTGGTGTCGAAGAAAGCATTCGCAAACTGCTCTCCCTCTGGTCGAGAAAAAAAAGCAGTAGTGTTAGCGTATGCAACAGGGATTGAGGGAGAAAAGACCAGAATGAATTAACGTCGTAGGTAGACATACCTCTGAGGGTGCTCTCGATAATCTTAAAATTTGACACATTGTTGAGGAAGTCCGATGCCCGGGGTGCATATGGGTTGCGACGCTGTTGCTGGGAGTGACCATTGACTCCATTTGAAGGGGTGCCATTCATGTTGGTGGTGGATGACTCGGTTTTATTCAGTTAAACGGTAAACGGTGGTGAATGCACTTTTGGAGGGGGGAACGCCAGACCCTTGACTTTTATGTGGCAAAAGAACTTTGGCTGGGCGACGATCAATGTCGTGACTGGCAGTGTCAAGAAACCTTCACTTGCGACCTCTGATAGATCGCCACTGACACAGTAACGAATGCCTGGCGATGAAAGTCTCGTCCTTGATTGTGGAGCTTCCCTCATCTTGTTCTCGCTTTTTTACGACAGAAAAAATGAGTCAGAACTAGTCGGACAAAAGTTCCGAACTCTCGGCCGATCAAATATAGAACTTCTAATTTGACTGATATCACTCGGGGAAGTGCGGGCTGTCGCTGGCAACCGTGCCTAATGACTCGGTCGCGAAGCACTCGAGGTCCAAGGTGATGCGAAGTCGATCAAAGTGTAGTGTGTACCATCTACTAATACTAGGGGCTGCACTTTCTTCCGAATGGTGTTAACCCCAACCTGATTGGCATAGTAGTACACGAATTGGTTGTCGATTGGTTCACGAAGAGAAAAACCACATGAATAGACTATTTGCTACACGGATAAATATGTAAGATGAACCTATAGGTTATACATGTTCCTTCCAAGCACATTATAGCTCGAGATCATTAACAACCAATAAAGTAATCGTACTGTGGCGAGACAGTGGTTAGTAATAAGTCTGCCTAAAGTACGACTTTGTCCTTCAGATTCTGCACAGCAAGTCAACAAAGTAGTCATTTCTTGCATACTAGAATGGACGTACCATATCAAGAAAGGTGTCATACTGGAAGGAGGGGGGTGAGGTCCACAGCAACCGAAAGGCTCGATGAACTTACTCTTGGTTGCTGTGTGCGCATGTCAGGATCTGAATCGAGGCTTCCCTGGGGCAAACACAATGCACGTCGCTCTCCCATACTTCCGATGCGTTCTCTGGGTGTACTGGTGAGAGCATAAGAAATGACTACTAGATAGTTACTCACGTCATGCGATCGCGTAACTCCTCCCATGTAAGATCCTTTCGCGCTACAGGATGCGTGAAACGGCGGGGATCATCGTGTTCGTGTGGTCGCATACTGATCACATCGAGAAAAAACTGGTAACGCCGCCTGTGAACTTGGGGAAGGCTCAGATGGGGTGGAAATGGCGCACCTTTGTAGTCGTGATCCCATATTTTGCATCATCAAACGCAAGCTGGCTGTCTCGGGACGCTGACAATGAAATCTTATCATCGAAGGGAAATCAGTTACAAGACAAGTGCGAATACTGATTAACACTCACTGCAATGAGACCGTTTCTCTTTCTCTTCTTGTTATTTCTCCTTCTTTTCTTATCACCAGTAGATAACACTGTGCACGAGGCTTGATTACGAGCCAGGGGATCAATCATCGGTTGTTGTTTGCCCTTATTTGCTGCTGCGGAACATTTCACTGGAGAAGTATGATTATATAGGTTTCCATGTGTTTGATGCGGTGATACGTACGAAGCTGCACAAGGGATTTGCATACCCCTAAAGAAGTGTCAGTCAACACATGGGCTCCAAGGTTAATATCACGCAAATCTGATCGGCGCTTACCTGCGAAAGCACGCCCTGGACCTCCTGACCAAGTCCTTGAGAATCGACCACGACGCAGGTCTGAACGGAGCATACGGTGAGTCCGACATACTTTCCCAAAAACTGTGAACCAACCCAGCATAGTTTCAGAATGGCAGCAGTCAAATAAGGCCTGTAGATGAGATCAGAACCCGATCCTTCGAGTATATAATATGCCAAGGTGCGTACAAATAGCCTGGTATTCTTTGTGTTCTTTAAGGGAACAACCAGTTTATTGTGGAGCAACTGTCGCAGATATTAGTTCAGCCTGTACCTGGAAATCCCAAGCACGTACATCATCCACGATATATTCACCATCCATTGCAACAATTCCTTTGTGCAAGGTCATGACAAGTTGGTTGAAGCTGGATAGATGGTTACCTTCGTTACGACCATCCCACTCAGTGTTATCTTCACAAATGGTCTGGACGCCATGCCCAGAATCTGCCCATTCATTTGACTGTCTTAGCATCCTCTACCAAAACGATGAAGAGGTCTTACAGTAGAAGACATGATGGTCGCCTTTTGCTGATTTGCTGACTAGGTTGCGAATTTCACGTATCTGAAAGGTGGTAGTATTGAGCCAATGATGGCGTAGGTGAACATCGAAATGTCTGGCTTACAATGTTTGGCCCAGTCGGCTGCAAGTGCTCTGGAATTTCTGGTGCATCCAACATGACCACGATATCATCTTGCTGATAACTGTGGTCCCCTGTCAACGAAGTTAATAAGGAGCATTCACTGAAAGGCCAGGTAATTGTGACGTGACTTATTAGGCATTTGCACACAGCGCGAGCGTCCCGATGAGCAAATGGAAGCGATGATAGTCCAAGGTCTGGGCGGTTTTTAGTCTCTTTGATCGCAATCAGGAGGGCCTTCTTTCCCATAGCGGTGATTTGTACAGGGAAAAAAGTTGATTTACCTCGAGTAGTTCTGACTGGCGACTTCTATATACCGCCTGGGGGCGGTACGTTGACGGAATCCGACCACAGGAGACAAACAGGAAGCACTGGTGTGACACCGCCGAAATGCGCTCGAACTTGTCGGAACGCCATTTCAGGTGTGGTCGCAATCACGCATGGAATCGATTCCATCGGGGGAGGTATAAACCCCACACTTGGGTCATGGGTGGTCAAGACGGATGAAGCAAGGAGGGGTTATTGGAAGTAAAATTTTTTGAAGGACCTGTGTCACTGAGGCATTGTCATCAGTGGGTTGAAGTACATACCAATCATTCTATAGGTAGAGTGCTCAGTGTACTCAGTGCTCTGCGAAGGAACGAAGAAGACAACCATGAACAGGTGCACTTCGCACATAGATTGCACAAAAATCGGCTTTGAATTCTTGAGATTTCCGAGCTGGGACAGTTCTCCAGCCGCCGTGCAAACGTGTTAGCGCACGACAGATGCAAGGGAGGTGGCGATTGGCAAATGGGAACGTTCCTTGGCGTGGAGGTCACACCGCCACAGTCACACCTTGTTTTACATAACCAACCCGCACTGCCAGTGCCATCAGATGGTAAGTTCAACGAGCGCGTGTTTCTCTCAGCAGCTGCGACAATTCCCTTGCTTGAAAAGGGTTCTGGCACCCTCTTAATTCGTGGGAGCTTGATTGACGACGAGAAAGCGCTAACCCAATTGTGGAGACTGCAGGGGTTCTGCTGCAACTGGCGCAGACGGCTTTCGAGGACAACGATTATCTGCGTGTTTCGTGGCCTGACCATCACTTGTTGCTCTCAGCTCTTTCCCTCGGTTAACCGTTTACTAGTATCGATTGCTCCTCCTTCCGATCTTTTCGATTATGTTCGCGCTTTACAATCATGCATCTATCACACCCAACTCGAAATCCACACATCCGATGCCTCAGTTCTGCTTGCCAACTTCTTCTTTTGCAATTCGTCATTCCACCACCACTACAGGTCCTCTCCACGTTCAGCATCTCAATGTGATCATATTGCATGTCGAACTATGCGGTTTCGTGGCTTCGCTCCCATGCATCCTTGGCAATATTACAGTGCACAGATTTCCGCCATGTGTCACAGGCTTTTACGCCCAATAGTGGACCTTATGTAAAGTCTGAGCCACGTCGACACGTGGCCACAAGTTCCATCATGCAGCACAGCACATCCTCCCACTGGGTTCTACATCCAAAGCTTATTGTACGCTCTCTGCTGTCTCGTGCATTCCTAGCTTTGCGTCCATATGACCCCAACTAGTACGCAGATAATGGCGGACCACTGTTAAGAATTAGGTCCCTTGTACAGGTGAGTCCTCGATATGTAAGTCGCGAAGTCTACATGTTTATCCTGTCAAAAATCCAATTCGTTCTAGCTCGTACCTTGGATTCCATTGCGGTACCAAACGATTGAACGGCACGACTCCCCTTCATTAATCTATGGGGTAGCTTACCTGCGGAAACTGGATCTTGTCTTAGATAATTGATAATGTGTGCGTACCAGTATTTGTACGGTGTTTGATGCTGGTCTCAATAACTACTTGCAGGTGTCCTAGGGCTCCTCGTAATAAGGGCTGTACTACCTTCGAGCCTTATTTCTGGAAACGGCCTATTTTTATCCTGCATAGCTCTGAACACGGTGACGAGATTAGCAGTGCTCTAATTTATGCATAAATCCCAATTTCTCGAGTGTCACAGCAAGCACCGCTTATTTCACTTCCATTTAAAAGGGTCTTCCACAGACCCATCGCAGAGGCATGATACCATCAGGACAATGACAAAGTACGCGCTTTTCATCTCCATACAAAGTTTCGACCACCAACCTCCACTCCCGTTGGCTCACCGGTACACTTTGGACCTTCGACGTTGCCTTATGGGTAGGCTCGATATTATGACTTGTCGGTGGTTAGGGCACTAGCTGACCTTCACGCCCAGAAGTGTATAGTTATCAGGAAAAGAATGTCGTCGTAATGCAAGATGTAGAGGGCGTGCCAGGCTACTTGTGCCCAACAAGGTCCAACATCGTGAGTTGCACCACTCGCGATGTGTGATCCATTCCTCGCTTATCGTTGCTGCTCAGTTACAGCAGATCCGAGTCCTAGTCGACAACGCTTCGGATGGTGATCATTTTTTCATATATTGTAAGAGTCATGGATTTTTGCATTGAAGGTGTTCTGATATCATTTGCTGTAAAATTCCATAAAGATTCTGGGCACGGGTCCCAAACCCCTTCTTCGGATGACAACGAGTGGGATGGCGCGGACGAACGTTAGTACATTCGTATTATTCGTTCAGACGCGGTTACTTACTCTTCTCAAAGAAATTGCTACGACTGATGGAAAATGGATAATAGATAATGTCCGTCCCATGTGTTTCCTGTATGTGATCTAACACCTGAAGCAGTGTCTTCACGACGAGTTGATCGTGCCACTGCAAAACTTGAACGTCCGACTATTTGTAAGTCCCTCAGCATTCATTAGTAGGAGAGGGCCGGTCGCTGATATATTCATGTAGGCTTTTTTCGACTGCTGTCATGCGGAGACAATGTTGGGTAGGTTTGCAGCTTCATACCAACGTCCCGAATTCATATTATATTCCACCCAGACTTGGGTCGTGACCGTAAATACTCGCGAAAGTGGACTGGTGGCCCTGGGCGCATGGTCAAAGGTAAGTACCTATTACAGTGGACGTCCAGTGATTGCTTGATTCGAGTCACGCGTCAGGATTCTTCAAAGCTGTCCCTCACCTTCGTAAGTATCTCAATAATTGTGACATTATGAGCTCATGTTTTGGCAGTGAGGTCGTTCAAACGCTCGATAATGTCATCGAAAGACAAAGTCGAACGTCAACTTTTGCCTAACTCAGTCGACACTCTGATCCCTGGTAACATGCCAGTCCCTGTCAAAGAAGAATCCGGCTTTCGTGCGGTGCGTTTTTCATTACATTATGTCACCTTATTGTTGATACGAAATCAAACTTGAACAAGATTTCGTTGTCACCCTGTGGTGATGGTCAGCTTGCGTACGATGACATGGATAGTGGGGTTACGGCTACCAAGGTTTTTCATTTTCAATTTTCAAGAAGTCTTGCTCACCATTCATCGGCAGATTTTTCTTGATCTCATTGGTGCGACAGTCGCTAAGCTGCTGAACGCCCCTCTCATCTAATCCATAGAAAAGAAGCAAATAACTTGGGAGGAGTTACGCACTCAGATGGGGTGAGTGGGCTCTCTTACCGAGTATTTCTTACCCTCATCTGTGCACCTATTAGGGAGCGCATAAATGAAGTACTTAAGCAGAACTCCCACCGCCTTCCAGCGTGTGGAGTGAGTCTTGATGCTCAATTTGATGCACGGATGCAACAACCGAGGGTATGTCCATTGCTCGCTTTTGAAGTTGTCATAGCCTCATATATCACTCCTAGTATGATTTTTCTAAGAACATGGTGGGGATTTTGTAACATGCCGCACAAGAAAGGACTTCTGATTCCACTCGTTTTGTAGAATCTGGCGGAGGAAGTTGACTTCTAGTATATGGGTTTTTGGTGATTTCAGTGAACATTTGGTATGCAGGGTGTTCAAATCTAGTCATACTATTAATTCGATACCCCGGACTTGTTTAAGGGACCTTATTTACCAGTAGAGTTAATTGTCATTGTCCAGTTAATAGCATGGGAGCAATAGATGCTCATCGTAGGGTGTCAACTGCAAATGATAATTCACGCTTATGCGTTTCATCGAGTTACAATGTTTATTCTTGTACTTGTAGCAGACTCATATAACATGCTGGTAACAATGGCATCCAAAGTGGGAAAAACACCTTGTATCTAATATACATACCTACACCCACCAGTCACGCGTCCTCGTACTCCGCATCATATTCGGAAGTCGATTCTTCGTCGCACTCACACATGCGCCCAAGGCCCCAACGCATCCATCCAAGGACCTAGTTCCGACTTCGGCTTCTGAGCGAACAAGGGTGCCAGTGACCCGCTCTCATTCAAGATACCATCAACTTCACCGTTGCCAGTGGCGGGCTCGGGAGGGGTCATCGGTAGTAGAACCGCATCGTGGCATGCGAGAATCCCAAGCCCAGGCCCTCCGACTTGCGTCAGGTACGGGACATACCCTTTGTCGTGGAGGTTAGCGACGAGTGATGAAAGCGATGACTCGGGGAAGTCTGCCGAACAGATAAGTTCCAGAGCACTGATGGGACGACAAAGATAGCCTCACCCTCTGGCACCAGAGTTACGGCACAGCCGCCGCCGCCAGCACCGGTTAGCTTCGTCACAAGCCCGTGGGTCCTAGTCACTGTCCGCACGTCCTCCAAGCTGGGATGCGAAACTCCGAGGTCAGCGAGGTGTTGGTGGTTCTCGTCAATAAGGGCCTAACGCAATCGCCATCAGCCAGTTGGCACATAATCGGGGCTATCCACGGAGTACTCACAGCAAGTTCCCCCCGTTCCTGTCCATTCTCCCCACGAAGTACCTGTTTCGCACGGGCCACAACCCCTCGGATTTTCTGGAGAAGTTCGCGCACCCGGTCAGGATCTTCTGCCAAACGCGCGGCAACACCCGCAACAAGAGAACGTGTGTTCCTTGGTACGCGTGTATCCGTTAGCAGGAACCGCAAGGCCTTGAACCCCTCGATGGCTTCCATTCCACCGCCATGACCTAGGTCTTTTGTGTATTGGAGGCCACCACCAAAGACGGCAACTGAGTTGTCGACACCACTTGGTGTCCCGTGCAATATTTTTTCTGCAAGGAATGCATACCTGTTCGTGGACTGGGCCAGGGTATCAACGAGTTTTGTAGGTGGCAAAGGACTCTGTGCAGAAGACGAAGAGAAGTCCTCTTGGGGTATGGGCGAAGATGGCGAGGACTGTGGTGGCACGCGGATTTGCCCAAATACAAGCAATAATGCGGCCGCAGTGCAGACCGAGAAGGATGCTGACGATCCAAGGCCGGCGCCTACCGGAAGGTTGGCGCGAGCGGTGAAAGTGAGTACGGGTCTGTAGCGTGATGAGTAAGACTTTCGACTAGACCGGGTAAACTCAGGTATGGATGTACCCACCTTTGACCTGTACGCACTCCAAGAATCATGTACAAGTACAAAAATGTCAAGCCCGCCTGGCGTGCGTGAGAATCCAAATTAGCAGGGAAAGATCGTGATGTCAATAGGTCAAGAAGCTGGATATCTAGTGCAATTTCACCCTCGTCTTGCGGCAATGAGGCTAGGTAACCCGGAACAATTAGACAACAATACAGAAAATTTTGAGGTGCTTACTAGAAGGAACAAAGTCCCATGGCAACTCTGACACATTCCATTCGTATTTGAATCCCCCTGGCTGACCAACATCAATATCGAGGAAGTGAACACCAATGATATCGTCTGAGCGTGGTGTGGAGATGCCATAGCATCGCAAAGACAGTGATGCCGCCAAAGCGGGCTTGGAAAGGGTCAGTGGATTATACAACGGCCGAAGAGGCCGAGTAAGACTTACGATGCCATATACGACTGCATGTTCGCCAAACAGAATGACCTTGCCAGGGGCCGATACGACCCACTGCCTTTGGTGCGGTGGAGTGTCATCACCTGCAGCTTCCTTTTCCGCAAGTTTCTGAACAGCCTCTCCTATTGATGTTTCCACACGCACAAGACCGGAAGCAGTCCTCCGGATGGCGCCCGCGTCAAAAAGGGCCCTTTCAAGATCGTCGAGGAGGTCTGTGGGATCTTCAATTCCGACACAAAGACGAATCAGATCTTCCGGCAGGCCCCGAGCAGCGCGAGTAGCAGCTGGAATAGATGCGTGACTAGAGTGGACGATAAGAGGTACAAATAATATCAAGGATGGCGCCACTTACGACATTACACAAGGCATGCTGATCAGTGAGTTCACACACCCAAAACTGACACTGACAGACCACAATCTCGTGCCAGCGACGACACGCTCACTAATATCTTTGCTTCCGGTGGTGAAACTGAGCACAGCGCCGTAGCCACTTGAAATGCGTTCAAGAACCTCTCTGTTGGGATGGTCTGGTAGTCCGGGATAGAAGGTAGGGAACCCAAGGGAGTGGAGGTAACGAGCGACGAGCATGGAAGTAGAAGACTGTTGGGACATGCGGACCGCAAGTGTCTTGGTCCCTCGCAATAGCAGGAAGGAGTCGAACGGGGTAAGGGCGTTCCCGGAAGCGTTAATTATGAACGCCATTTGCTAAAGAGAGAACGTAAACCACACAGAGCAGACTATAGCCTAGAGGGTACAACTTACTTTTGCAATGTCATCCCTGTTGCAGGTGATAACACCGGCCATAAGATCATGATGACCGCTGAGGTACTTGGTCGCGCTGTCGTACACGATATCTACACCATGTTCGAGGGGGCGTTGTAGGAATGGGCTCATCATCGTATTATCTACCACGATAATCGCATCCGGTACACGTTCCTTGACCTCTTTGGCAATGGTTGCGATGTCTACTATTTTGAGAAGGGGGTTAGTGGGAGACTCAAGGAGGACCATCGCAATGTTGTTCTCCGGTTTTAACAGAGGAATCAACGTGTCGGGTTTGGTGGTGTCGACATGATGCACGATGATTCCGGCATGGTCACGCAGGTATGCGAGAAGTCGGTTAGTACCGCCGTACAGGTCGTCGCCAGCAATAACTGCATCCGAGGGCTTCAACAGTCGCAGGATGGTGTCTAAGGCAGCCATGCCCGATGACACTGCGAATGCACGCACAGCGGAAGAAATCTTAGCAATGTGGTGTTCTGTGCGAGGTAAGGGCAGTGGTGTAAATATGTTGTTCATACACACCCAAGTGACTCCTGGTGGGGTTGCCACTCCTCGAATAGTCGTATTCCCCAGCAACGCCCTTGAATGTGGCCGTCTGGTATATTGGCACGGAGGATGATCCGTACTGGTCTTTTTGTCCTGGATTCTCGACTGTTGCACATAGTGTGGAAAGTCTGTATGGCCTGCGGGGTCGATATGGTGAGTCTGGTTCTGGCGTTGGTAAGTCACCAAGACCAGTGATGATCTGGAAGGCGGGCTTGTTGGACATTGTTGAAAGTCAAGACAAGTGGGCGCACTTCGGTTTACCACTATAATTACCGATCGTATCGCTTAGTGAGACATGGCGTGATTGACTTCAAATCTCACCCAACCTTCATCAACGTGTTCAACGTCCAGCACATAAGCAAGTACGACGATGCCGCAGTATAAGAAATCCAGAGGACAAGGTGGTGTAACTTCCAAGGGCCCGACTCTTTGACTGAACTCAAACCTAGCAATAAGACAAGTCAATGTCGCAAAGCAGGCACTTGATCCACAGGTTATCACCAAGCGCACAAAGAGACACCTTGAGGAGCTCGAGGTTCGTCAGGGTTCTTTTTGTTTCTCTATACATTGACCCGTGGCCATAAAGCGCACAAATTATACTGCATCTACCCTCTTCAATGATCTCGATTCAGATCCCGAGTCTTCCGCCAACCCAAAGTCAAAGTTCCGTGCTCGCCAGACTGTCATATCAGACAAGCGCACGTTTGGTAACCCTAATGAGGGGAAGGCCAAGAAGAAGTCGACTATGAATGTCAGGACTGCCATATTATATAGGAAAGGACTGCCAACGCTCATAGAAGAGAGCGTAAGCTCCTCGAGTTTTTACGGTTCTATACTCTCTAATGCATGTGCCATAGGGCATATCTACCTTGCCTCATACCGTATCATCGTATCTAACGGCCACCGCTCCTCCACTCCCTTATCCGCCTCGCCTCTTGTGCTCTGTATGCGGATACAAAGGCGCCTACAGGTGCAAGAAATGTTCCATGTCTTATTGTGACATGAACTGTGGGCAAATACATGACGAAACACGCTGTGAGCGGAGGGTCATATAGCCCACGGGATTGTGCTGTCACAAGTTCTTACCCTCTTACACCTGGCTGGTGCAGTGCCAGATTGCACTCAATTAGCTTGCACCACACTTGTTAACGTTTACGTCGGTTTGTTCACGACCAACAAGCACGTTTGACTGTAATGCGTCAACGGTTGATCATCTTGGAGTCGAACACTGCTGGGACTTCCCCGTAACTGAATCTCTCGCCGTTTTACATCATACAGAGCAGGATGTCCATAACGCATGTATGATAGATTCTATATTGATATCAATCGTAATACAAGTATACAACACATGGTCTGAGAAAGAAAAGGAATTGATACTGAAGCTGATCAGTGTCTATATGTATTGTCAATGAGACAAACAAACATGATTTGAAATCACAGCAAATACAGGAAGCGTCAGTGACGGAGAGCGTAGGAAAGAAGAGAAAAATGATGACTGTCCTTCGAGCCGAGCATAACAAGTAATTTGTCGACTTGACATGACATTCGTCAACGGAAGGTAGGGTATTGTCGATCAGTCAGAGAATAGGCCTGAAGGGCACAATGGTGCGGATCGGCGGGGCGACACACACGCAAGACATGTGCAATTGAGAGAAGGAACAATTGGCCAGACACGAACTCTGGCCGCTTACATGCGCCAACGTCATGAAAGGCCAAGTTTATGGAACATATCATCTAGCGTTTTGAAGGCGACAGGTTTGACAAGGCTGCAATGACAGATCATGAGCGCAGACATTTGTGAGGACTTGGAGACATACTATCCATCCATCCCGGCTTCAAATGCCTTTCGTTTGTCCTCAAGGGACGACATCCCAGTCAGGGCAAGGATAACACTTGACCGCTGCACAGGCCCTGCACGTTCAATCTGTCGTATTTCCACTGTAGCACCAACTCCTGTGCATGTTCAGTAACCTGTAAAAGGAATGGGCAATGTCAGCCTACCATCGAGAACTGGCATTGACAGATCTAGTAGTACGACACTGGAACGAAAATAAGCGAAGTCGCAGTCTCATACCGTAACACTCACTCAAATGGTCCCTCAGACCTGAAAACGTCAACTCCTTGACGGCCGTCGGTGGCTTCTCGATAGTCAAAGCCCTGGCATATCAAAATCCTTCAGATTAGCCACCCTTTTATATTACCTGTGTTACGCACCTTCTTTGTAAGCCACTTGATACTGCACGAGGTCTGGTAAGCGGAAGGGCCATCTAAACCGCGATAAAAACGTACAGTAGGCTTCGCAAAATGCAGTTGTCTTCTACAACTAGAACTCGTCTGGGACGATGCATTTCGTCGCTGGATACTTTCCTAAGCAAGGTCTTGCCTGCACCACTCGACACTACCGAACCATACATGCCCCGAGGCATATTTGACTCCGTGTCCAAGTGCCGGAATATCACGTCCCCATCAGGCTCGGAGAACACAGGGCCAGCTAATTCGGGACCAGGAGCGATGGGTGGTGAACGTGGATAATGGCTCCAAGTGTCCATGCTTCCTCGTCGACGCTTCTCTGGCCCTGCCAAGTCGTCCATAAACATAGAATGCACCGATACTGAATCATCTGATGTGACTCCAGCGCTGGTAAAACTAGACATTCGCTGTTGATGCCGTTTCCTGGACCTGAGCAGCTGCTTCAGGGCTGCCCGCAACCGGTGCGGACCACCAGGCTTGTGCACGATATGACAGAATCCACCGCTGCTCTCGTATGCATTGCATATGCCCATGACCCTGGGGCTTCCTCGACTTGACGATAGAATAATAAAAGAACGATGGGTGGCCATCTGTTCCAGAGCAGTGACAACCGGAGAAGGGTCCTCGTTGGCGATGACTATATCACCGAGTTCATTGCCGTCTTGTCTCAGAGCAAATCCCCACCAGGTCTGTAGATACTTGCAAAGGACCTCGTACATAAGTTGTACGCCCCGACTACGCCTTTTGAAGCCGAGAAGCGATATAACTGGTGGTCTCTGGGGATCTTCAAAAACAAAAGGTTCCTGCAGGTTGTAAGGTTCGTTGAGGATCTCCGTCTCGAAGACAACCTTGATCTCTGTTCCCGCTCCCTCTTCGCTGATGACCTCTACTTTACCTGAGACACTAGGAGACCGAACGATGCTATTGACGATAGCAAGGCCAAGTCCTGTTCCAGTTTGTAATGGGTTCTCCTGAGAGAATGGGTGGAACAAGTGATTCTGAGAGACGGTTGATGAGGAAAAAAAGCAGCTTCTGAAAGTAATCTTACACACCTTCAGGAAGTTCTGACTAATACCCTGCGAAAAGAGTAAGGCAGATGTGGCGGAAAACGTCACGATGAACTTACCTTCCCTGTGTCACTAACAGAAAGCTCGATTTTCACGGTACCATTCTCTTCTGGAGGTGACACCTGACGCAGAGAAACATGCACATACCCTTGCTACGACGCTTCAGTCAGAAAGTTGTTCCGCAGAACAAAGCAACCTACAGATGTGAATTTTAGGCTGTTGCCGAACAAATTCATCAGGACGCGTCGTATGCCGCCCTTGTCACATTTCAACGTCCATCCCTATGTCCAGAAATTAACCAATTGTGGTCAATTGAGAAAATATACTTGCCCCTTCTCGGCGATCAATGTCCACTACTATCTCAACATTTTGCGCTGAGGCAGGCGCCGTCATCACGCTAGAAGTTCGTTGATCTAGCATTGGTGCGTATACGCTGCCAATCTCAGATTCTCGCAGCGCAGAAGTGCGAGCGCAATAACCGATCCACGATCCGTCAATTGCTTCCTCCACGAGTTGTTCGAGGTCAACCCTACGCAAAAAAAACGTGAAGTCAGCGAAGCTACGCATATATAACGGAAATCGCATCACCTGCTCCGCGTGATAACATTATCAACACCACCTGACTTGACATTACCACTGAGCTTCGTAAAGTCAAGTACATGGTTGACCGTTTCCACTAGAGACGTGCCACACGCTTGAACGGTGTGCAGAAATGATATTTGACTGTGGTTCAGGGGTGTGTCCACAAGAAGCTCAGCAGCAGCCAATATCTGCATTGCATTAGCATAAATACTTCCAGGGGAAATTTTCACTAACTCCGTGAAGTGGTGTCCGTAGCTCATGAGAGATACTGAAAAACACACGATGAGATACTGAAACCGTATCAATGAGAATGGGCCTACTTGGAGATGAACAAGCTCTTCGCCTGATCTGCAAGCACCATCCGTCGTTTTAGCACCGCCGAGAGGATGATCACTCCTGCATAAATGGTGAAAAAATCGTCCGTTGGGATAGCCAGGACACCGACCTATAGCACGTAGGTAGGACAGCTCATGTCCTTCGAGCTAACAAAAACGATAAGCAAGGAAGGTTAGGGTAGCAGCAGTACTTACAAAGCGCCTCGAAGGATCGCATGCATTATATGCGCATATGAGTGCGAACGGCCGTTTGTCGATGTTGAAGACAGGGACAGCTTCGGGAAAACTGAGACACGCTCTGCGAGAAGTTGAAATGACGACCCACTTAGAGCATATTGTATATGAGT